>CEUU01113574.1_pt1 | contig 36873 bp, 27 predicted proteins | sample 531321 | NCBI WGS metagenome assembly CEUU01 (sample SAMEA2622658, study PRJEB7988) | marine metagenome | isolation source: saline water (ENVO:00002010), including
GTTTCCTCCGGCTCTTCGGAGCCGGGAAGCTCAGGGGGAACGACGAACCGGCCCTTCGCCCGCACGACCTGAAAGGGGGTAACGAGATCGAGCTCGCGCCGGGGCGCGGCATCGCTCTCGAAGCCACCGTAGTAGAGGAGCGTGACAACCGCAGTGGAGCAAATGTACTCGGAACCGAACTCGCTCCCCTCCTCGGGCTTGAGGTCCTCGTTCCAGAGGGCCAGCATGCCGGTGAAGTCGTAGCCGAAGAAATGGCCCGATTTCTCCCGACACAGGCGGATCCCTTCCCGGATCCGTTCCGGATCGATGCGGTCCCACTTGTCGAGGCGGTAGGCGTCCCAGTTGTAGGTTCTGAGGGAATCGATCCCTTCGTCCAGGTTCACCCCCTTGCCCCCGGCGCTGGTGAAGAGGACCTTGCGCCCGGGCTTGTCGGGATCCTCCACCACGATGGCAAGGTGCCCGTACTTGAAGAGACGGTAACCGATGACCGAGAGCTTGCCCTCCGCGAAAAGCTGGCGACGGGCGTTCCACTTTTCCTTGCGGTAGGCAATGACGTCTCCCACTTCCAGACGATCGGTGAAGAACCGCCACTCGGCATCGCCCGTTTCCTTGCTTTGCCCAAACACGCCCGAGAGACCGAGAATGGTAGCCCCGACGAAAGCGGTGAGAGATCCCGCGAGGACCTTCCGCCAGCGCCTGGAGCGCCTCGGCGGATAGTCCCGTCCCCAGAGTAGCCAGGCCGAGACCACGGCGAGGGCGACCGAGAAGAGGATGAGAAGGTCGAGCAGCGGACTGGAGGTCTCTCCATCGAAGGAGATGACTTTCTCGAACCGTCCCACGTCCTCATCCCGGGCCTTGGTAGAAGGACCGTCGTCGGAAACGCCCTCGACCCAGGAAAGGGATGACCAGCCATCGGACTGGCCGAGCCAGAGCAGGTGCGCGACCTCGTAGGCCAACACGAGGACGATGATGAAAAGGAGTGTCTTGAGGAGGGTTTTCAGCAAAAGATTCCCCATTCATTGGCCGCGGGGCAAAAATGGCGAGCAGAAAAAAAACGCTCCCGCACGGGGTGGATCAGCCTACTTGAGGAGGAGGGACTTGAGCATCTGGACGTTCTTGCCGGCAAGCGCATCCCCACGGTCTGAGGCGAGGGTGAACCACTCGAGGGCCTTGGCGTTGTCCTTGGGCACGCCCTTGCCGCGCAGGTACATGATGCCGAGGTATCGGGCGGCCTCCGCGTCTCCCGCATTGGCCGACTGGGTGAAGAGGGGCAGTGACTTGCCGTAGTCCGGGACGGATCCGCGGCCGAAGTAGTGCTTCTTGGCCAACTCCCTCGTCTCCTCAGTGGAACCGGTGGCGGAAGGAACGGGAAGAGGCGGAGGCTCGGGGAGAGTCGGACGGGGCGCGGGCGGAGGGTTAACGATCGGGGCGCCCTCGTAGGGAGAGGGAAGATCGGGGGTCAGCCTGGTTGCGGAAAAGGGCGGAGGAGGATCGGGGGAGAGAGCCGGCGGGGAAGGAGGGACGGAAGGAGGCGGAGGAAGCGGAACCTCGGCCCCGGAGGAGGGATCGAGTGGGGAGGGAACGTCGGGTCTAAGCCCCGCGGGAACGGCCTTGCCGGCGAGCAGGGACTCGTACTCGGCGATCTTGGCAAGGGCCTTGGTCTCCTGTTGCCCGATGGCGAGGCGGGCGTAGCGCAGGGCAAGGTCGACCTTGGGCTGACCGACCAGGCCGTGGGCATAGAAGTCCGCCACGGTCAACTGGGAGACGGCGTGTCCGCGATCGGCCGCGGCCTGAAAGTGGACGAGGGCCATCTCCTTGTCGCGTTGGACCCCGATCCCCTTGAAATAAGCCCTTCCTAGATAGAAATGAGCGGAGGGAAGGTGGGTCCGGACGGTTTCCTCGAGCAGGGCGATTCCGCCTCCCAGATCCTTGGTGATCCCGGAATCCCTGATGGCGTTGGTCTTAAGAAGGGAAAACTGAACCTTGGCGGGACCATAGCCCCCGGCGGCGGAGACGGAGTAATGCCTGCCCGCCAACTCGACGGAGGGAACGAGGTCGGGACGGACCTCGTCGGAGGTGAAGATCTCGGCTAAGGCGTAAGCCGCGACGGGATCCCCCGAGGCGGCCGCCTTGATCATGCGGCCGTCGGGGTCGCGAAAGGCCTTCAGGTAGAACTCACGCACCTCTTGGGCATTCCCTTCGCCACCACGCATGCGGGCAAGAAAGCCCTCGGCGAAATACCCCAGCCAGTGCCCGGCGAGGGCGGAACGACGGGCAAAGGGAAGCGCCACTTCGACAGTGATGTCCTTGCCCTTGTCCCCGTGGGCGTGAACGAGGGCCAGGAAGCCCTGGGCATAAAAATCGTTGGCCTCGGCCGCGTTGCGGAGGTCCTCGTAGGAAGAGGCCATCCACTTGGCTCCGCTCGTTGCATAAAGGGCTTGATTCAGCGCAATAATGCAAAGAAAGTATAAGGGTATCCTAAAAAAGCCCATTTTCATGATGCCGTATTTATTACCCCATTGGTTTGCCCTTGCAAGCGTGCAATTGAGGCCGCCTGCTTGAGGTTGCATGGCCCCTGAAGCGACCAAGATGATCCTCCCCAACGCCCACCCCCCCCAAAGTGACTGAAAGCGACCCACCGATTTCCACCCTGCGCAACCCGGGTCGGGAAACGATCCGTCAGTTCGTGATCTATGCCGAGCACAAGGTCGGGTGGCTCAACGATTTCATCGAGATGCTCCGGGCGGAGCACATTCACGTCATGGCCATATCCGTCCTCGACACCAGCGACTCGGCCGTCATCCGCCTCATCCCGAACTACCCAAAGGAAACCGCCCGCTTGCTTAAGTCCCAGTCCATAAGCTTTACCGAGCGCAACGTCCTGGCGGTGGAGGTGGACGGGGAAGATTCACTCCAAACCATCACACGCTCGCTCCTGCGGGCCGAGATCAACATCCATTACGTTTATCCCTTCCTCCATCAACCCAACCACAAGCCGGTGCTGGCCATCGCCATGGAGGACGAGGATATCGGAGAGGATACCCTCAAGAGGTACCAGGTCCGCGTCCTATCCCAAGAGGATTTCGCCCGCTAGGGTCTTCAATAGAGCAGGTAGGGAGCGACCTGGGCCCGGAAACGCCGCGAGTCCTTCTCCCACTTGGTCAGGAAGGGAGCCAAGTCTATTTTCCCGCCGTCGCGCAGGAGGGTTTCCCACCACACGCCCGAACCGACGTGCTTGTTGAAGAGCCCGGACTGGGCCTTGTTTGCTTGGGAAAAGGGACTGGGGGACTGCCAGGCGGCGGTCAGCTTCATCATGTGGAAAGGCAGATCGACGGGTTTCCATGCGGCCCAGTCGCTGATGACCAGGTAGACCCCACGGACCTTCTTGCCGCTCGAGTCGGACAAAGTCTTTATGCGGTAGGATAGACCGGGGATCCGAAGGGACTCGAGGGCATGCTTGAGCTCCTCGGGGGTCTTGCCCTCGAAGGTGAGGAAACGGAAGGGATGACGGGTACCGATGCCGTGCTTGAACTTCCCCATCTGGGCCCCCAGCCCGGTCATGGGATAACCCGCAACGGAATCGAGAGTTGGAATGTTTGGCGAAGTCGGATGCCAGGCCAAACCGGTAGCTGGCCAGGTCATGGACCTCTTCCAGCCGATCATGGGGACGATGGTTAGCTTCCCACGCCGGCGGGCTCCCTCGGTAGTCTTGAGAACTCCCGGGCTCTTCTTGGACCAGAGGGCGATTTCCCCGATGGTCATCCCGTGAACGAAGGGCATGCGGAAGGCACCGACGTAGCTCATCCATTTCTCATCCATGGGGGGACCGGCGACCTTAATCCCACCCAAGGGATTGGGCCGGTCCAGGACCACGACCTCGACACCCGCCTCGAAGCAGGCCTCCATGGCGTACCTCATGCAGCTGACGTAGGTATAGCAGCGCACCCCGACGTCTTGCAGGTCGATCACCAGGCAATCCAGGCCGGCCAGCATCTTAGGGGTGGGCTTGCGAAATTTTCCATAGAGGGAGTAGACGGGCAGGCCGGTGCGCCGGTCGACTTTGTCGTCCACCGGGACGGCCGCCTTCTCGTCCCCATAGATCCCATGCTCGGGCCCGAAGAGGGCGACCAGTTTGACCGGACCGGCCCCAAAGAGCACTTCGACGGTGCTGCGGCCGGAGCCGTTCTTGCCCGCCGGGTGGGTGAGAAGCCCGACCCTCTTGCCCTTGAGAATGCCGAAGCTGGTGTCCTCGAGGTAGTCGACCCCGAGACGAATGGCGGGCTTAGCCTCAAGAAAGGGAGGGGAGGCGGAAAGGATGCAAATAAGGAACGGAAGGAGGAGCTTGGCTGGCTTTTGGATAAAGATCGGGTTCATTGGCGTTCCGTGGTTGGCGACTTGTAAAGCTTGGCCAGGCCTTTGTAAAGAAAGACCGCAAGAACCCCTAGGGAAATGCCCAGAATGGAACCGCCCAGAAACATGGGGGGGAAGGTGTCGACCAAGTCCAGCAGGTCTGAAAACTCGAGGGTCGACCATTCGGTTTGGGCGCTCAGGAGACTGCTTGGTTCCTGGCGGATGCCGATCAGGCCGAAGAGGACCATCCCGATCTTGTAGTCCGCATAGTAGATGGGACCCATGGTGATGGGGTTGGATATCCATTGCAGGGCCACGATCACTGGCAAGTTGGCCCGTGCCCAGAGGGCGATGAAGAAGACGACCAACATCTGGATACCGACGATGGGCAGCAAGGCGACCCAGGTACCGAGAAAAATCGCAGGCAGGATTGCCTTGCTCCGGAAGGACCAGAGGTAGGAGCGCTCGTAGGCCGTCTTGGAAAACCATTTGAGGACGGGGTAGCGGTGTACGTTGGAGCGGCGCGGGAGGCGGCGCATGAGGCGCTTGACCCTCCGGATGCGCCTGAACCTGAGCTCCTTTTCCTCGGTGGGCGAGCCGAGGCTATCGAGGACCTCGTCCAGTTTGTCTGCGAAAAACTCTCTTCCCCGTGCCAGATTCTCCTCGATGGGAAGTTCGGGGCGGCCGAACTCTAGGACCTCGACGAGATCGTTTTCCTGGCGCAGGCGGGCGACCGCATCCTCCTCCACGGACCCAGCGAAGAGTATGGCCTTCTTGCCGAATTTCTCTGCCATGCGCAGGATCTCACACGGCCCCTTGCCCTGCAGGGAGGTGGAGTCGAATCGGCCCTCACCAGTCAGGACGAGATCGCAGGCGCGGATTTCACTTTCCAGGTCGAACCATTCGCAGACGAGAGGGAAACCCTCCACCATGGATACCTGGCAAGCGAGGCTCAGGCCGAACCCGATTCCTCCCGCGGCCCCCGTCCCGGGACGATCCCTGAGGTCACCCACGGAAGGAAAGGCCTCTTCCAGTTTTCCGCTCATGGCGGTCATCTCAGCCTCCATGCGCTCAAGGTCGTCCTCCAGCAGACCCTTCTGGGGACCGAATCGTCTGGTAGCGCCATTTTCTCCCAAAAGAGGGTTCCTTACGTCACACGCGACGATCACCGGGGGCAGGGAAGAAAGGCCCGAGAAGTCGACGGACTCGACACGCTCCCAGGTTCGTGGGGAGGGAAAATCGACCGGTTCCTCCGCTTCGTCGAGGAAACGGGCCCCAAGGGCTCGCAGGGCCCCGACGCCCATGTCGTTTGTGGAACTGCCCCCGATCCCCAGCAGGATCGCGTCGACGCCCCACTCGGCACACTTGAGAAGACACTCCCCCACCCCACGGGTTCCCGTGGACCATGGGTCCCTTTCCTCCTGCCTAAGGTCGGACAAACCGACTGAGGAGGCCATTTCCACAAGGGCTATGGTCCCGCTCTGAGGAAGATCAAGAAAATCAATTACGCCAGAACCAAGTGAGGAAATCTCGAGGACACCGATCTCGACTTCATGCGGGCGACCGAGGGAATCGGACACCCAGACGGGTCGCATTCGTCCCTCCTTGGAGTGCGTCAGGATGGAGGCGAAACCCTCGCCCCCATCGGTCTGGGGAATCTCCCTGACCGTGGCGTCGGGAAACTTGGCCTCTATCCTCGAACGGCTAAGTGAACAGAGTTCGTCCGCGTTGAGCGAATCCTTGCATTTGTCGAAAGCGGCAAGTATTCGCATGGCCCGGGCTTCAGATGACTTCCTTGCCGGTCGACTCGTCGATCACCTTGAAGTTCTCGACGTGATAGGTGTCGGCCGCCTCGAAGGAAAGCTTGAGGCCATAGTTTCTCTCCATCCGGTCGATGAGCTTGGAGTCGGGCCCACGCAGGCGTCGCAGGGTGGAGGGGTGCAGGAATACCTTAAGGCTCAGGTCTTCCTTGCCTTCCTCCACGCGAAAGCGGCGCACCATGTTGGTAATCTTGCGCTGGATCTCGATGCTGACCGCCCGCGGTGACTTGACGATACCTCGGCCCGAACAGTAGGGGCAGGGCTCGTAGACGCCGCTGGAGTTGCTCTCGTCATGGCGCTGGCGGGTGATCTGCATGATCCCGAGCTGGGAAATGGGTAGGATGTTGTGCTTGGCCTTGTCGTCGGCCATGGCCCCCTTCATCTTCTGGAAGACTTTCCTCTGGTCCCCCTTGTTCTTCATGTCGATGAAGTCGATGATGACCAGTCCGCCGAGGTTCCTGAGGCGCATCTGGCGGGCGACTTCCATGGCCGCCTCCACATTGGCCTGGAGGATGAAGTTCTTACCGTCCTTGCGGTTCCCCTTGTGGCTGCCGGTATTGACGTCGATGGACACGAGGGCCTCCGTCTCCTCCAGCACGATCTCGCCCCCGGAAGGCAGGAGGACCCGTCGCATGAAAGTCTGTTCGATCTGGCGCTCGACGTTGAACCTCTCGAAGATGGGAATCTCCTCGTCGAAGAAGGTCACCTTCTTGGCGAACTTGGGGGAAATTTTCTGGATGGTCTCGATCAACTTGTTGTAGTCATCCTTCTTGTCGACCTGGACGCGGTCGACGTCCTCGGTTAGGAAATCACGGGCCGTAAGGCCGATCAGGTCCGGTTCCTGATAGAGGAAGGCCGGGGTTTTGTTGTTTTTGATCTTGGCCTCGATCTTACTCCATTGCTGGAGCAGAAGCTCCAAGTCGCGCTTGAAGAACTTTTCATGCTTCCCCTGTCCCGCGGTGCGGATGATCACCCCCATGCCCTCGGGCAAGTTGAGGGTGTTGATCAGCCTCTTGAGCTTGCTTCTTTCCTGTTTGTCGTCGATTTTGCGCGAGATGCCGCACTGACCGGCATAGGGCATGAGAACGAGAAAGCGCCCGGGCAGGGAGAGGTTGGTCGTGGTACGGGGTCCCTTGCTGCCGATCTGGGCCTTGGTGATCTGGACCACGATCTCGGAACCGACGGGAAAGGCCCGGGGAATATCCTGAACGGACTTGGCTTCCTTGCGGCCGGAAGACTTGCGCTTGTTCTGGCGGACGATCTCGATGGAAGGGTCGTTGTTTGCCCCGGGAAGCATATCCCAGTAGTGAAGAAAGGCGTTCTTCTCCTGGCCGATGTCGACGAAGGCGGCCTTCAGTCCGGGCTCGAGATTCTGAACCTTGCCCTTGAAGATCGCCCCGACCATCCGGTCCTCGTCCAATCGCTCGATGTCGAAGCCCTGCAGGATGCCGTTTTCCATCATCGCGACCCTCCTCTCGAGAGCCTCCGTGTTGATGATCAGCTCCCGGTAGTCCTTGTCGGGCTCGCGCCGAAAAAAGGAGATGATCCTTTCCCTGATGGGACGGTTCTTGACGCGCTCCAGACAGGCATCCCTGAGCTCCCTCTTGTCGATATGTATCGGCTTGGCCTCGGCGGGCGGGGCGGTCAGGTCATTCCCGTTGGTCTCGGGAGAGGTAGAGGCGGAGGAGGTCCGTATTCTTCTACGCTTGGAGTAATTGGGGCGACGCTTGGTGTTTCTGGCCATTTTTTTTGGTAGTGGAGAATCCACGACCCGCTGGCGGCGAAAGGGACTGGAAGCGACGAACGCTCAGCGGAATTCCCTCCTGTGCCGATAAACGCTCTGAACCATACCAAGCATGACGAAACAAGTAACAAGGAAGGAACCGCCGTAACTGAGGAACGGCAAGGGCAAGCCCGTTATCGGGGTGATCCCGATGGTCATACCTACGTTGATGAAGACATGCGTCATCAACAAGACGGAAACGCCGACGGCAAGCATGCTGCCGAACCGGTCGGACGACTTTGCCGCAACCTTCAGGCATCCGAAGATGACTAAGAGGAAAGCGCAAAGCGCGACCAAACATCCCAGTGTGCCGGATTCCTCGGCCAAGACCGCAAAAATGAAATCATTATGCGCAACTGCGGGGGGAAGGTATCCCAACTTGGCCTGCATGCCGTCGCCAAGGCCCTTGCCCGTTATTCCACCAGTGGAAACGGCGATCAGTGCCTGGATTCGGTTCCAGTTTGCATCGACCCCGCCGGGGTCCTCGACTTTAGGCGCAAGGAAGGTTAGAATGCGTTTACGTTGATAGTCCTTGAGTGGTAGGAGAGACGTTTCCTCGTAGGCCGTGACGGCTTCGGAGGGACGCGGATTCTCGAGTTTATATTGATAGTAGCGAAAGACGTCGTACCCCAGCACGCCAACCATGACCACGAACACGAGGGAGGTGGTCACAAAAAAACGAGTGGGTATGCGGGCGACGTACAAGATTGAAAAGGCAATTGGTGGAAATACCATTGTCGATCCTAAGTCGGGTTGCAGGAAAATCAAGAACATTGGTAGGGCGAAGCAACCAGAAAGCTTGAGAATGCCTCGCAGGGAATCGCGCATATTGCCTACCTTGGAACGGGCCAGAATGCTTGCTCCAAGGACCATCGTGGCCCATTTGGCCGCCTCCGAGGGCTGGATCTTGAAGGGACCTAGGTCGATCCACCTGCGGGCGCCGTAGATAACGGGCCCGAAAAAGACCATGCAGAGGGCCAGGATGGCAAGCAGGTAGAAGACGTGGGCGAATTTCATCCAGAAGTGGTAGTCGATTACGGAGAACGCCAGGTAGAGTGAAAAGCCGATCACGCACCAGACGATCTGCATCTTCCACTGACTCCCCCCGACGTAGGCTTGGGCGGAATGAATGAAGAGCACGCTCATGATGCAAAGGATGACGAGGCTGATTGGGGTCAGAAGATCCCAACGACCCTCCTCCGCGAGGTAGGCCTTGGCTTCCTTCTCGGCGGAAGGCAGGTCGATCCTCTTATCCGGTATCATCCGTCATCCCCCCGTCACCCTCTTGTCGTCCTAGAAAATAGGCCGACAGTTCCTCCCATTCCTCCTTCAGGCTCTCCCTGCCCTTGGCCGGTTTCCCCGCACGCCTGTACCAGTACCCAGCGTTTCCCAAGTCTCCCTCCACACGGTGAAGGTAAGCGTGAATCCAGTCTCCGTCTCGGGTACCCTCATCCTGAGCGATGTCATGAGCACGGTCCCAGTCTCCCTTGGCTTCCCACCATAGTGCCTGCAGGCAGTCATACATTTCACCCGACGGCTGATCATTCTCCCTGACGTCGGATAAAAAGTCGCTCACGTTCTTCATGCGGACATAGAACTAGAAAACTTCGGCGGAAGGATCAAGTTTGGAGTCGCCTCCATCGCGATCCCAGGGAAACGGAATACTGGAATTTCCTTCGGTGTTCGCGAATCACGAAGGGGATTTCCTTTCTGTGCTCCCTCGCGAAGGAAGGTTCGAGAATCCTTCCGAGGGCATCCTCCGAATCCCCCGAGCCGAGCCAATGATCCCGCGGGGTGAATTCTTCCAGCCATGTAAAGGGGGTGGTGAGCAAAAGCTGTCCGCCGGGCTTCACGAGCGTGCTCAGTCTATCGAGAAAAAGACGGGGATCGGGCAAGCGGCAAAGCAGGTTGGCTGCATGCACGACGTCGAAGGAACCCAAGCCGGACGGGAGGTCGCAGGCATCTCCTACCTCGAATTCGGCCTTCGACCCCTCGGCAGGCGAAACGGTGGCCGTAGCGGAGCGGAAGGAGTCTCCTTCCTCCCGGAAGCGATAGCTCAAGCTCCCCTTTTGAAGAAGCTCTTTCGCGGCCCGTATGAAGGAGTCCGAGAAATCAATTCCCTTCACCCGGGAGCAATGGCTGGTCAGCTCGATAGTCGAACGACCGACGGCGCACCCGACGTCCAGCCCATGGGCTCCTTCTCCCAAGGTCGCGGGATCGATCAATTCGGATACCGTCCGCACGGGGAAACCGACCGCTTCCGACGGGCCCGCGGGCCAAGGCATGAGGTCAGCGGCGGAGCCATAGTGAAAGAGCATGTATTCGCCCAGCAGGTCGGGCGATTCGTAGAGATTGGAGGTAGCTCTCAACCCGCTTCCTACCCTTCCGAGGATTCCGAGATGGACTTGAAGGCGTCCTTCAGGGCCGGGTAGAGCGAACGGTAGATCGAGTAGTATTTGCCATAGGCTCCACGCTGCTCGCCAGGCTCCACCGATTCGGTTTTCCGAATCCATTTGCCACAGGCAGACTCGACCGAGGGATGAGCCCCGCATCCGACTGCAGCCAGCACGGCTGCCCCGTAGGCCGCTCCCTCGATGGCGTTGACCATGGAACAGCGGGAGGAGAGGACATCGGCAAGCATTTGCCTCCAGAGTGCGGAACGGGTCCCCCCGCCCGAAAGAATGATTTCCTCGGGAGAGACGCCGAGGCCCCTCATGAGCTCGAGGGAATCGTTAAGGCCGAACGAGACTCCCTCCAGTACGGATCGAGTAAGGTGCCTCTTTTCATGGCGTACGCTCAATCCGACGAAGCAACCGCGGGCGTGCGGATCGGGATGAGGGGTGCGCTCACCCGAAAGATAAGGCAGGAAAACCAAACCTTCCGAGCCCGGAGGAACGTCCTGAGCGGGAGCGGTAAGCAGGTCGTAGGCGTTCTCCCCACCGTTATCCTCGATTGCCTGCTCTTCCCGGCCTAGCTGGTTCTTGTACCACTGAAAGGATCCCGCCGCCGAGAGCATGACACCCATCAGGTGCCACTTCCCGGGTACGGCGTGACAGAAGGCATGCAGCTTGCCCTGAGGCTCGACCCGATACTCATCGCTCTGGGCGAAAACCACCCCGCTCGTACCGAGGGTTGCCGAGACCATTCCCTCGCGCACGATTCCGCAACCGACCGCCTGGGCGGCCTGATCCCCTCCCCCGGCGATCACCGGCGTACCTACGGGAAGTCCGGTCGATTCGGAAGCGGCCTGGGAGACCTTGGCCGTGGCCTCGGTGGATTCCGTGACCTCGGGCAGCCAGCGAAGGGGCCATTCCAGGGCATCGAGCATCTCCTGAGACCATTTGCGGGCCCCGACGTCGAGAAGGGAAGTGCCGGATGCATCCGAGACGTCCGTGAAGAATTCGGCAGTCAGCCGCCAGCGGATGAAATCCTTGGGAAGAACAACCTTGTCGATGGACGAGAAAAGTTCCGGTTCGTTCTTCTTCAGCCAGAGGATCTTGGGGGCAGTGAAACCGGCCAGGACGGGGTTGCCCGTAATCCTTAGGACCTCGCTTTCTCCGACCATCCGAGTAATCTCCTCGCACTCGCCGAAGGAGCGCTGATCATTCCACATGATGCAGGGACGCAAGACCTCCCCCTTTCCGTCAAGGGCAACCATGCCGTGCATCTGACCGGTCAGGCCGACTGCCGCGATCTCACCCGGTTCGATCCCCTCGAGAAGGGAACGTACGGCATCCCGGGTAGCTTTCCACCAGACCTCCGGATCCGTCTCCGCCCACATGGGGCGGGGGGTCTGAAAAGGGTACTCGGGCGTGGCCGAGCGTGCGACTTCCCCATCTTCAGAGACGAGTAGCGCCTTGACCGAAGAGGTACCGATATCTAGTCCGACGTAATACATGAAATCCTAGCATCCAAATGGGACCGCACTTTGCAATGAGAATGCGTTGTTTTTGGTCTTTCTCCAAAATCGAATAAGTTGGATTCACCCTTGACAGTATAAGTAAAACGTCAATTTTAGGAACAGTTGACCCAATCAACTGTAATCCAACCAAAATTATTAAACCAAACAAAAGGAAATAGACGTGATGAAGACTCTTCTGACCATCTTAAGCATCCTTTCGTTGGCCCTCTTCGCTTCTTGCGGTGGTGGCGCGAGCGAGGGGGAAGAAAATAACGAGACCGGAGCCGAAACCAACGGCAGCTAAGTCCCTCCCTCAAGGATTTTAGAGAGACCGCCCTTTTCGGGGGCGGTCTTTTTTTGGCCCTTGTGGAAATCCCCTACTTGGAATCCCCTACTTCGGAAAACCGGAGGATAGGGCCAGGCTAACCTTGCCGGTGGCCGCCCACTCTGTTCCCCTCCTGAGGGTATCCTGGAAGCCGATGCACTTCATGGAGTAGTCGGCATGACCCATGGGGGTATGGAAAACCCGTCCCTTCCCGTAGGAGATCGTCATGATCATAGGCTCGTGCCTCTTGCTCTTCTCGCTGTAGGCAGTTGCCAGAACCTCGACTTCCTCGGCCGGTCCGCGAAGGGAATCATAAAGTTCGTCCTTGGCATGCAGCCAAACCTTGGGCATGCCTTTGGTGATCGGGTGGGAATCTTCCCGCAGGGTCACCTTGAACTCCTTTTGCGGGCCATGGCTCCCCCCCCTACCGGGTCGAGGGTCGCGCACTAGCTTGCCACCGTCATCGAAATATAAGTAGGGCCCGGACTTCTCGTTGCGTCCGCCCCATCCGCCCAAACCGATCATTCGGTTGTACTCGGGCCATTTCGAGAAGGAATTGTTGGCCGCGTGAACGACCACGAAGGCCCCTCCGCCCTTAACGTAATCCACGAGGTCGGCGCATACCTTCTCGGGCCAAAGCTCGCCATTATAATTGCTCAGGGTCACGTCGAAATCCTTGAAGGAGGGGGTCCATTTCTTCCAGTCCTCGGCCCCTGCCTTCTTGGGAGGGGTTGTGGATACTTCGACCTCGAACGACTCATCCCTTTTCAGGGCTTCGACCATCACCGGGGTGGTGGCCTTCCAGTTATGGTTGTTCTGCCCATCGATCAAGAGGACCCGTATAGGCGCCTTTTTGGCTGCCGAGAGGGAGAAAGCAGTGACGAGGACAGTAAGGAAGGCAAGTGATTTGGATTTCATATTATGAACCTGTATTTTTATTGGATTTTCTTCTGACCGATTTCCTTTTCCATAGCTTTTATCTTATCCATATCGACGAACTTGCTCTTTCCACCGGACATCGCGGCAATTTCCTCGAGAGGTTTCTTGGCCCCTTGGGGGGCACCGTACCCAATGGTGTATATCTTGGTCCTCCCCTTCTTGCTCTTGATGACGTCCATTCCCTTGAACTTGTCGTTGGCATTTCCGTCCGTCATGAAATAGATGACGTCGGGCTTGGGGTTCATGTAAAAGGCCCATTCGAAGGAATTGTCCCAAACCGTTCCGAAGGTAAGGGGAGTATCGTTGACCGCCTTGATGAGCTTTTTCTTGTTGGACGGCGTAACGGGAAGCCACTTGGGACGAGTGGGCTTGAAACCGGCCACCGGTTTCCAACCGGTCTTGCTGTTGTCCCCTTTCCACTTCGAGTGCAGGGCCTTGGCGTCCTGCCCCGCCACCCAGGTAGGGCCGGAGAAGAAGATAACCGCAACGGATCCGACGGCGGGGAGCTTGTCGATCGCCTTGCTTAGCTCGTAGCGCATGACCTTGTCCCGACCCCGCATGGAGGCTGAGTAGTCGATAATGAACATGATCTTGTTGGCCGACGACTTGACCCCCATGAAGCTGGAGGCGAAGGCCTTGTTGAGAACAGACATGTCGACCTTCACGCTAACGTCGCCGACGTCGCCCATGGGGCTGACCACGATGGCGGGGTCGAGGTTTCTCGTCTCGATATCCACGACCGGAACGGGGATGTCCGATATGGCTTGAGCCCGAAAGGTAAAAGTTTGGCTGGGTTTGGCGCTCTTTTGCCGTTGCATCAGGCGAACTTTTTGTTCCTGCTTCTTAGGGGAAGTGGTGGGCTTTCCGCCATCCGTGAAATCGGAACCCGACTCGCCATCCGGAGCGACCCAGATAATGATGTTCCAAATGGCCGCGAAGAGGAGGATAAGCATGAGCAGGGAAAGCAACATGCTATTGAGGAGACGGTACTCCCTCATGTACTTGCCAACGGGCGTCTCCAAGGGTTCCCCGATGTGAATCACATCAGGTTCTTCGAGTTGCTCCATATCAGCGGTGTCGTCCATCTAGTCTTTGAAGGGATTTGCTTATCAATACATTATGTCACGGAAAGAGCGAAAAAATAAAGGTTTTTTTCGCAAGCTTACAAAAGCTCGGGAAAGATCGAACCTAGAGTATCTCCTCAATCAAGTGACCGTGCACGTCCGTCAACCGCATGTCGCGCCCGCTGAATCGGAAGGTGCTCTTGGTATGATCTATTCCCAGCAGATGGAGCATGGTGGCATGCAGGTCGTGAATTTCGTAACGGTTCTCGACCGCCTTGTAGCCGAACTCATCGGTGCTCCCGACGCTGACGCCTTTCTTGATCCCTCCACCCGCAAACCACATCGTGAAGCCTAAGGGGTTGTGATCCCGTCCGTTGGAGCCTTGGGCGAAGGGCGTCCTTCCAAATTCCCCGCCCCATACGACGAGGGTCGTCTTCAGGAGATCCCGCTCACGCAGGTCCCGAATCAGAGCGGCGATTGGTTGGTCCACGGATTTGCAATTCTTGGTATGGCCGTCCTGCAGCTTGTTGTGCTGGTCCCACCTATCCCCGTTGCCACCAGGGCAAGTCAACTCGATGAAGCGCACGCCCCGCTCGACCAAACGCCTGGCGGTCAGGCATTGGAGGCCGAAGGTCCTCGTATTCTTGAAGGATGCATCCATCCCGTAGGCCTTCTTGGTGGCTTCTGACTCGCCCTTGAGATCCATCAGTTCGGGAACGGCGCTTTGCATGAGATAAGCCGTCTCGTAGTTGCGGATAGCCGCCTCCACCTGCGGGTCGCCATGAAGATCGGCAAGGGCGTTCTCGTCCATGTTGCGCAGAAGATCCAGTTTGGATTTCTGTAAGTCCGCGTTGGGTTCACGCCTGTTGATGTTGGCGACTGGTTCCGGGCGAGGCAGGAAAACCGATCCTTGGTAAGTCGCCGGAAGGAAACCCGAACCAAAGCAATCCAGTCCGCCGGGGGGGATCAGTCCACCGTTGAGCACCACGAAACCGGGTAGGTTGCGGTTCTCCGTGCCAAGTCCGTAGCCAAACCAGGCCCCCATGCTCGGGCGACCTTGAAACCCGTTACCGGTATGAAGAAAATAATTCGCCGAGGTATGCTCGGAAAAGTTTGAGGTCATGGACTTGACCATTGATATCTCGTCGATCACGTCCTCCTCCGCCAGGTAGGGAAATAGATCGGACACCCAGGCTCCGCTCTGTCCTCGTTGCTTGAACGCCCAGGGACTCTTGAGCAATTTACCAATCGAATCGAACTGAGTCGGGGCGAGTTTACCGATTACCTTGCGGGGATCCTGTCCGTTGTATTTCTCCAAGGCCGGCTTGTAGTCGAAGGTATCCACCTGAGAAGGGCCACCATCCATGTAGAGGAAAATCACGTTTGTAGCCCGGGGAGGAAAATGGCAGGGCTTGGGTGCGAGCGGATCGACGGAACTCAATGGTTTCTCACCCGCGATGGCCTGCAGGGCGACCCCGCCAAATCCCATGGCGCAAGTCTGGAGCATGGACCTTCGGGTCAGGTGGGCGTTACTTAGAAAATTTCGGCAGTGCATGGGTCGTGTTACTTCAAATAAATAAAGTTCTTGGTGTTGACGAAAACATGGGCGAGGTCTCCCCAGACCCGCTCGTCCATGTTGCCATGAAGGGTCGTCTGGCGATCCATGAAAGCACGGAAAAGAGCAACTTTATCCGGTTCGGGGAGAGAACCGAAAGCCTGTTCGTACATACGGCTTATCTTTTCCTCGACAGGAAGCTTGAGGTGATGGACTTTCTTTCCCCACAACTTGCACTGGTCGACCACGAAAGGGTCGTTCAGCAAGGCCAGAGACTGGGCGGGTACGTTCGATACGGTTCTGCGGCCCTTCGTCCCGAAAGGCGCGGGTTGATCGAAAGCCAGCATGAAGGGGGAAAGGAAATTGCGGTACACCGAACCGTAGACGCTTCTCCTCCCGGCGCCGTCGGCGGGACCGCTTCCGCGCCCTCCCCGACCAGTCATGAAGGCCGTGCGGTGGACCGCGACCGAGGACCCGAACATCTTACGGTCCAGGCGACCTGAGTGCGCGAGCAGGGAATCCCGGATGGCTTCCGACGTAATCCTTCTTACCGGCATCCTGTACAAGCCCACGTTGTTCGGATCCAATTCCTTGATTTTCGCAACGGAGTTGGAGGGGTGTGGTTTGCTCGACTGGCGATAGGTATGGGAAAGGGCAATTTCCCTGACCATGCCCTTGACCGACCAGTTGTTCCTTACGAAGTCCCGGGAAAGCCAGTCGAGAAGCAGGGGATTGCTGGGCGGTTGCCCCATGGGCCCGAAGTCATCCGTGGTCGGAACGATTCCCCGGCCGAACATATAGTGCCAAATCCGGTTGACCATCACCCTGGATGTTAGGGGGTTGTCCTTCTCCACCAAATCCTTGGCAAGAGCGAGCCTGTCCCCGCCTTCCGAACCGAGCGCAGTAAGGTTGCGGGAAGCTACGGGCACTCCTTTGTTTCGGTGGCTTCCCCGGACGTAAACGTAGCCTTTGTAGTCGACCCCTTTGCCCATGGTCGTGGCATACCTCTCACCCGGGAGGGATTTTTCAATTCCCTGGGCCTTTTTACGAAATTCCGAAACGCGGGCATTGCCTTCCCCCCAGTGGACCAGTTTCCTTTGCTCCAGCCAATTGACCAGATCGGCCTGCTCCTGCGAATACTTCCCTTTTTTGAAACCGCCGACAAAATCGGCAAAAACCTCGTCCAGGTTTTCGGCAAGCGAATCCTCTGGCCCAATCCCTTTGGACAGAACGGCCCGCAAGGGATGGAACTCATGGGCGCCGGGCGCACCGATGCTTCCCGCCCTGACCTGCTCGATCTCGATGAAGGCATCCCCCTTGCCGAGGATTTCAAGGTAGCCCTTGTGTCCCTTGTACTTGTTCAGCCCGGAAACCGACAGCCAGCTTAACTGTCCTTTGCTTGAGTAATTCTTATGAAGAGTACCCCGAAAAAGAAGGGAGTTGTACTTAGCCATGTGAAAGTTGTCGATAACCAGCCGAACGAAAACCTTTTCCCCCCTTATCCTCAGGTAGATCCGGTCCTCTTCCAGTGTATATAGTGGGGAGCGCAGGTTGCCCGAAAAACGACCGGGCAAAACGATGGAACCGAAGCGGTCTGGTGAGGGGATGAAGGAAGTGAAGTTGGGGGAAAGGAAACCCTCCTTCCGGGAGGGAAAGGAATAACCGGTGACCTTCCAGCCATCGGGGAGGAGTGGCGTTGAGAAATCGGCAAGCTTCCGGGTGCTCTTGATGAAGTTTTCCTCATGAAGGATTCGGTCCTTCCAACCCTTGGCCTCCTTGGGAAACTTTTGGTTCCATTGACCGAGCTTGGCCTTGCCTGAGAGGTTGCGGCACCATTCCAAAAGTATCTTGGAATCAAGTCCCTTTTCCCCTGCAAGAGCCTCGACTTCCTTGGCTCCTGGCAAGGCTGCCCTATTTCCCAATGCCTCAAAAAGTTCATCGACTGCCCCGATATAAGCGCTAGGTTTGAAGGCATCCAGGCCAAGCGCTGCATCCGACTTGATTTCATCCAGAAGCTTTCCGGCAAGCGTGGAAATCTCCGAACGGGCCTCCTCGCGCTTGCGCCCAAGATCAAGGGGATACTCCTGACGGGTGCTTCCCTGGAGATAAGCCGCAAGGGAATAGTAATCCTCATCGGAAATGGCATCGAACTTATGGTCGTGGCATCGGGCGCAGCCTATGGTCAGACCGAGGAAGGTCTTACCGAAGACGTCCAGCTGGTTCTCGATGCGGTCGGCGTTATCCTGCTTGGGGTCGGTCGGGGCGTGCACCGCCTCGTGAAAATACCAGTAACCGGTTCCGATGATGGACTCATTAAACTGATCCTTCGGATGCCGACGGGGTTTCTCCAACAAGTCCCCGGCGACATGCTCGATAAGGAGCTGGTCATAGGGCAAGTCCGCATTAAAGGCCCGGATCAGGTAGTCGCGGTACTCATGGGGATGCTCAAGCGGATAATCGAACTCGTGACCACAAGTCTCGGCATATCGAACCAGATCCATCCAGTGGCGGGCCCACTTTTCCCCGAAATGAGGACTCTTTAGAAGCTCGTCCACAACTTTTTCGAAGGCATCGGGGGCGGAATCCTCGAGAAAAGCCGCAATCTGGTCCGTGCTCGGGGGCAAGCCGATCAAGTCGAAGTATACACGCCTGATCCAAGTCCTCCGGTCGGCCGGTTCGGCAGGCGCGATTCCATGTTCACCCAAGGCGGCCTGGATGAATGCGTCCAAGGGCTTGCGGATGATCGCCTTGCTCGAGGGAGAGGGCAGCTTCGCCTTCAGGATAGGCTGCCAGCACCAATGCTCCTTTCTTCTCTTTTCCAAGTCAAAGGAAGAGCGGGCAACGGAGGCGCCGACGTCAGGGACCGCTTCCTCGGGCCAATAGGCGCCTCCCTCGATCCAGCGCTTGAAATCGGCCAGAACGGAAGAGGGTAGCTTTTCCTTGGGAGGCATTTGCATATCCGGATTTTCATAGCTCAAAGCCTCCAAAAGCAAAGGCTCGAGTCCGTCAATGGCCTCGATGGCCGAACCGGTGTCCCCACCCTTCTTGATCAGGCTGATGTGATCAAGCCTGAGGCCGCCTTTGATCTTCTGCGACTGGCCACTGTGGCAATCGTAGCATTTTTCGGCCAAAACCGGCCTAATCTTGCTCTCGAAAAACGTCTTCTTTTCGTCGTCGGCGACGAGCAAGGAAATCGGAGTCAAAAGCCAGCCGAGCAACAACTGCCTTTTAATTCGTGTCTTGATGGGCATTCTATCTAGCATTCAAAATATCGATGGCTTGTCAATTAAGCCGATCACGGATTGATAAAGTTTGCTTATTAACCAACAATCCCGCAAACCAAGATCAAATTTTAACCGAAAGAACGTCCATGAGCAAACACTCTTCAGAAACCGAAGGGCGCAACCAAGTAACCATAACCTATTGTCCGGGTTGCGGCTGGCTTCTTCGTTCAGCCTGGATGGCCCAAGAACTCCTCACCACCTTTCGCGAGGAAGTCGATGGCCTTACCCTTCGACCGTCCAGGGACGAAAGCGGGGTCTTTCGCGTCGAGGCAAACGGGGAACTCGTCTGGTGCAGAAATCGGGATGGGGGTTTCCCCGAGATCAATGCGCTCAAGCAGGCGATCAGGGATTGCGTAGCACCGGAACGAAACCTTGGTCACTCAGAGAGCTAGGGACGCAAGCATCCGGATTCCCTCTCCCGCAAGGGGATGATCCATTGGTTCAATCCCCTGATATGCCGTTCAGGAACTCCTCGAAACTCCCAATTGAGCTCAATTCCTCAAGAGCCGAGCGACAAGTATCCTCGGGGGTAATGCCCGTATTAAGGGCAAGGAAAAGAATATAGCCAGCTACCCCTTGGGCGTAGAGAAGCCTTCCCTCGTCGCTGATTCGGTAGAACCGGCTTCGCTGGCGGTAACCGGCCGCCGAATGATCGCCCAATGATTCCTTGCCCGAGCTCCCCTCCGCAGCAAGGACGTAGAGAAAATTGTACTCGAACCAGAAAAAGTGATCGGGGTCAGGCTCCAGTCCTCTCAGGATTGCCCGACAGGCGGATTCACTCTGGAATGCCTCGTCCGCCTGATCGCCAATGGTCAGTCGTACGAACTCGCGGGCCATGTTTCTTTCCGTCTCGTCCTCGGCAAAGCAACCGTTTGACGCCAACTCAACCGTAAAGGCATACCAGTCCTTCCAGAGGGCCTGGTCATCAGGGTTTTCGGAACGGTGCAAAGCCACTCCCATTTCATATGTGTAACGGCCGCTCGTCTTGATCTCAAGATTGCCGCCCGTGACGTCTCCCGCGACTTGATAGTTCTCGGCCGACTTTCCGGAACCGGAATGGAAGCCGATGGAAACCCCGAAAGATTCGCATACCGACCAGATGGGTTCAACCATCAGGCGCAACTGATCGTTGTCGGGATAGGGTATGTTTTTCTGGAAGCCAAAGGCAGGGGCCACGAAATGAACCTTCATTCCCATCTCGAAAGAGAGAGCAAGCATCACCGCGGTGGTCTCGGGGGTGGTCAACCCCGGTAGTTCGTCGATGGACAACTCGCGCAGGTATTCGCGCCCCAATTCGGTCGTAAAGTTCTTCTCCCGAATGGCCCGGTATTTTTCGTCGCGGACCTTCATCTTTCTCATCGCCGGCCAGACGTAGGCGAGCAAGCCGTTGAACTCGTCTACAGTAGGCGACAATCCCGCCTGCTCAACGCGCTTGCGCGTAGCTTCGACCAGATCCGCCGGTATCTCCTTGCGCACGAAGGAAGCTTTCTCCTCGGCCGAGTCGGGAACTTCCGTAAGAACCAACTCGGGGGAAAGATCGAAGGTGATGTAACTGGCGAACATGCAGCCCGCCACAAGTTGGTCCTCCCTTTGGTCGAACTTCCCTCCGATGGGCTGGTGATCGGCGTTGAAGCTCCAGGGGATTCCCAGTTTGTGAAAACCATTCTTGAACTTGGCCAGGATGCAGCCATGGGTCATGCCCTCTACGCTCTGGCCCTGGTGGCCCTCGGGAACGTCGCAACCTATGAAGGGGAAAGGCACGGAGTCCAAGTTGTCGGCGAGCATCTCGTCGACGTCGTAGACCAACTCCCTCGGGATGCTGTTCTGGTTGGCCGTGAGACCCTTGCCGAGGCGACTCATGGCCCAATCCACCCCATCCCAGTGCAGGGTCGTGAAGCGGGCACCGATACCAAGCGTCGATTTCCCCAAATCCCCAGCTGCAGTGGGAAAGGCCGTGTTCCTTACATCCCATTCTTGGAGAAGGTTCTTGACTCCGATCAAGTTCTCGAAGCTGGCCGGGAAATAGGTTGCTCCGGCTACCTCCACGCCATCGGCCAGGAGATCCGAGGCGGGGGATTCCGAGCTTAGGCACCAGGCATGGTCGCCGGCCTCGTTTTCAACCAATGTCCAATCGCCATGCTCGGTGGCGAAGGCGCTCTTGGGATACTCCTTGATCACCCCGCCCTCCCCGACCGAGCGTACGAAGGATCCCCAGTCGAGACAGAAGTCGGGACTGACGCATGGGTTGTCGCTTATTCGAAGATCGTTCGAGACAAGGAACTCGTTAATGGGACTGAGGTAACGGGAATCGGCGTTGGATGAACTCATGTGGATGCACGTGAAAGTGAAAACCTGCCAAGCTGGCGCAAGGGCGAGGGAACGCCAAGGCTTTTCGGACTAGGACTTCGAAGCCTGCCGGCGGGCAACGGCGTTCTTGAGCAACTCGTCGGCAACTACGCCCGCCAGTATGACGGCCCCGATGATGGCATACTCGATATGGGTTGGAATCCAGTCCACGAGGACGATCATATTGCGAAGGACCTGCATGAGGGCCGCCCCAATAACCACACCAATGATGGTGCCTGCTCCGCCTCTTAGGCTACAACCACCCAACACGGCCGCGGCTATTGCGTAAAGTTCGTAGAAATTTCCGAAATCAACGGGTTGAGCGGAGTTTACGTCGAGAACGAAAAGTAACCCTCCCAAACCGGAGCAAAGGGCGCAGATGACGTAGGCCAGGATTACCATCCGGTCGACGTTTATGCCGCTGAATCGGGCCGCTTCCTCGTTGTTGCCCAAGGCCAGCAAGTAGCGGCCGTATATCGTCTTGTTCAGAAAAACCCCAGCCAGAGCGGCAACCACCAAGAGGAAAATGCAAGGCATGGGAAGATCAAACCCAAAGACGTTTATTTCACCCGTCGCCAGCTCGCGCAAGCCCTTGTATTCGGTACCGAACCCCTGGGATTGGTCGCCCGTAAAACCCCTCGTAATACCTCTGTACAGCAACAGGCCACAGAGGGTTACCACGAACGGTTGGAGCTTTACCTTGGTAATGAGGATTCCATGGACAAAGCCCACGGCAAGGGAGAATCCGAGTATGGCGGCGAGGGCGACCGGAACTGACACCCCTTGCTCGGTAAGCATCCATGGCAAACCGCACCCCACAAGGCAAACCACCGAACCGATCGAGAGATCAATGCCCCCAGTTATGATAACGAAGGCAACGCCAATGCTGATGATGCCGAACAGGGCCGTCCTCCGAAGCAAGTTCTCCAAGTTATAGGGGTCTAGGAAAACTTCGCTGACGATGGAAGTGGCGATGAAGACAAAAACCAGAAGCAAGAGGATGCCGAGTATTTTTTTCATATCTTAAAAGGCTTGGTTCAGGCGGCCTGATCGCCCAATTGGCTACCGGTAGCCAAGCGCATGATGGCTTCCTCCGCTAATTCGTCACGAGCGAGCTCGCCGGTTATCCGGCCCTCATGCATGACCAATGCGCGATCAGCCATACCAAGAACCTCTTCCATCTCACTGGAAACGAAGAGGATTGCCACCCCCTCCTCAGCTAATTTTTCCATAAGGCAGTAAATCTCGCTCTTTGCGCCGACGTCGATCCCCCGGGTCGGTTCGTCGAGAAGAAGAATCTTGGGCTTCATGGCCAACCATTTGCCGAGCACGACTTTCTGCTGGTTGCCACCAGACAGGTAGCGAATGACCTGATCCTCATTGGGTGTCTTGACCCTCATGGCTTCAATCATTTCCCTTGAAATTTCATCCTCTTTGGAGAAGTCGAGGAAGCCCGCTCTTCTCTGATCTCGGCGGAGGGCCGAAAGGCTGAGGTTTTCCCGGACCGTCATATCGATGACCAACCCCTGCTTCTTGCGATCCTCCGGCGCCAGCGCGATCCCAGCGGAGATCGCCGAAAGGGGGGAATCTACAGAAATCTCGCAATCGGATATGCGAACGGTTCCGCCGAGGGCAGGGGTAACCCCGAAAAGGGTCTCCAGCATCTCCGTCCTTCCGGCTCCAACGAGACCGGCCACCCCAACGATTTCGCCGGATGCGACGGAGAAGCTCAGCTCATGATCGGGGTGAGCGGGCGTCCTGAGGTTTTGGACCTCAAGGGCAAGAGAGCCTTTGGACCGATCCTTTCGCTCGTAATAGTCGGAAAGGTCGCGCCCCACCATGAGGCGGACCATGGCCTCGTGATCCACTTCCTCCCTCTGGAGTTCACCGGCATTCTCGCCGTCCCGCAAAACGGTGACGTGATCGGATAGTTCCTTCACCTCGCCCAAGCGGTGAGAGATGTAGATGATGCTGACTCCCCGCCTACGCAAGTCCTTGATAACGGTAAAGAGGTTCTCCGTCTCGGCCTGCGAAAGGCTAGAGGTTGGCTCATCCATGATCAGGACCCTGGAATTGACCGATAAGGCCTTGGCTATCTCCACCATTTGCTGCCGACCGATCGTCAAGTCACCCACGAGGACGTCCGGAGCGACGTCGAGTCCGACCATCTTGAGAAACTTGGCCGATTCAGTTCTGATGGTGCTCTCGTCTATGAATCCTCCACGAAGGGGTTCGCGACCCAGAAAGACGTTGGCGCCCACGCTCAGGTTGGTGGCTAAGTTGAGTTCCTGGTGAATCAGTGAAATGCCGAGGTCCAAGGCTACCCGGCTAGATTCGATTTCGACCTTGGCCCCATCGAGCAGGATACTGCCTTCGTCCGGGGGCTGAACACCTGCGAGAATTTTCATGAGGGTGCTCTTGCCGGCGCCGTTTTCACCGATTAGTGAAAGAACCTGCCCCTTATGCAGAACTAAATTGACTTCTTTAAGAGCCCGCACCCCGGGAAAGGACTTGCCTACGCCCCGGATCTCCAGCAGAGGGGCGTCCTGAGGAGAAGAATCCTCGCTCATGAAGTAAGCAGGTGGGCGGAAACTCCAGTCATTCCTTCCCGAGACGTTGCTTGAGGGTACTCCAGAACTCGTCCACGTTACCCTTCTCGATGGTCTGGGCGGGGACGTGGATAAACTTTTCCTCCGGCAAGTCAACACCCCCTTTTTCGCGTTTTTTTCCGATTAGACCGTCAATAAGGCCCTGGCGTCGGTGCTTGGCGTTGTCCTGCTCCATGCGGCCAACGAAGATCATCACTTTGCCACCTTCGGGAAGGGCCTTCTTCACCAACTCGGCGCACATCAGCCCGGCTTCGTAGTTGTCCATTCCGACGTAGCAAATACGGTTTGAGGCGGGAGCATCCGAATCGTGAGTCACGAGGTTGGTTCGCTCGGCGGCCTTATTGAGGAGCTCGGTTTGGTTATCGGCATCAATCGGGCTGACGGCGATTCCGTCCACCTTCTTGGTAAGAAGATCCTCAATCTTGTCCTTTTGGTCGGTTATACCACCCGAGGGCATGACCACTTCGACGCTGACGTTAAGGTCTGACTCAGCTTGGAGGGCGCCTTTCTCGGCAATCGTCCAGAAGGGAGCCACACCATTGGTCACGTAGGCAAGTCTCGCAGGAGCGTCACCCTCGTGCAAGTTGGCCAGATACTCCATGGACTTATAACCGTACATGTAGGGATCTTGGGCAATTGTCCCTACGACGTGTTCGTCCTGGATACCCTTGAGCGTGCGGTCGTTCTCGTCGAAAGCCACTACCTTTACGGTCCCTAGCTTGTCCGCCTGCTCCAATGCCTCAAGGATAAGCGGGGGGTTGTACTCGAAGAGTCCCACCATGCAATCGATGTCCGGATGTCGCGAAAGGGTATCCTCAACGTTCGCCTTGGCCTTGGCCCGGTCGAACTGATCGGTCAGGGTACCTAGGATCGTGAACCCGTTCCCCTCGATGACGGCCGAGGGGTCGTTGCCGTTCTTGCCGCCGCCGCAGCCGAGGATTAGGGCGGCGAGGGGAAAACAAAGCAAAAGCGCCAGCGGAGAAGGAGGATGGGGAAGCTGTGGTTTGATCATGGTATTGGGTTGGAGGGGTGTTTGGTGTTAAGAGTAAAGCCGAATACTACCACGGGGTACGCCCACCGTTCACGCACAAAGTTTGGCCGGTTATGAAGGAGGCTTCGTTCGAGGAGAAGTAGGCCACCGCATGCCCGACGTCCTCGGGCGTTCCCCAACGACCGACGGGGATGGTCTTCAGGTACGCGTCCTTGGCTGCCTGCGGGTCGTTCTCATGGCGCTCGGTAGGGATCCATCCCGGGGCAACCGTGTTGACCGTGATGCCAAAAGGGGCCAACTCGTTGGCCATGCTGCGGCTCCATCCGATTTGCCCGCCCTTGGCCGCGACGTAGGCGCTGAACTCGGGAACCCCGCAATGAAAGACTTCGCTTGTAACGTTGATGATTCGCCCCCACCCACGCTCCTTCATGCCGGGCAAAACGGCCCGGGCCAAGTGATAGGGACTGAGAACGAAGAATTCATACATTTGACGATAGAAGTCGGCATCGTACTCCTCGATCGGCTTTTGGGGTTGATCGGGGGTGGCGTTGGGGACGAGGATGTCCAGAGACCCGAACTTCCCTTGGACTGCCTCCACCAGGGCCGAAACCTGCTCCGGGTCGGAGGCATCGGCCCGCACCAGCATGGCCTTCACTCCCTCTTCCTTGAGGGCGGCGAGGGTTTTTTCGGCCGACTCACGATCATTAAGGTAATTGAGGACAACCTTGGCCCCCGCACGGCCTAGGGAAAAGGCCACGCCACGGCCCAGGCCACGGCTGCTGCCGGTGACCAAGGCCACTTTTTTGGAGAGGGAAAAATTCAAGTTCCGAGTAGAATGATCGATGAAGGGGTATTCTTGAGCCCAAAGTGCCCTAGTGTTTGATTTTCATATTTGGGATTTTTGGTATATCAAAGCATTATGGGGCGGGGTCAATCGGCAAAACCTTCTACGTTCACCCTTTTATGCCTCGACCCGCATTTCGGATGGCTTCATCCTAAGCCCATGAAAAAGTCCCTCGGTCTCCTCTTTCTTTTCCTTATTAGCGTCGCCGGAGCCAAGGACGGAGGCAAAACCATCGTCTTCCTCATCGCGGAAAGAGAATACAAGACCAAGGAGAGCCTTCCCGTCTTCGCCGGGAAGACACTCGGGGACTACACCCTGCGCTACTGCCACGCCGAGGATGAAGGTTCCAACCGAAACATTCTCAAGAATGCAGGGGCCATCGCATCCGCGGACTTGCTCTTCGTCAGCGCTCGGCGGCGGGCTTTTTCGGGTAAGACGATGAGCTTGATCCGCAAGCACGTCGCGGACGGCAAACCCGTTCTGGGCATCCGCACCGCATCCCATGCCTTTGCCCTGCGCAAGGGGTCGCCGCCCGAGGGGCACGAGACCTGGGACGACTGGGACAAGACGGTCATGGGCGGGAATTACGACGGTCATCACGGTCGAGGCAAACCCTGCCGCGTGGATCGTTTTCCCTCCGGGTCGGATCATCCTATTCTCAAGAAGCTCAAATTTTCCTTGGAGACCCCTGCTTCTCTCTACCGAAATTCTCCCTTGCCCGAAAAGTCCGTTCCTCTGCTACGAGGAACGATCGAGGGTTTCCCTTCCGAACCGGTTGCGTGGACGCACCGCTCCCCATCCGGTGGTAAAGTGTTCTACACCTCGCTCGGTCACTTGGAGGATTTCGATAAACCGGCCTTCAACAAGCTTCTGCTCAACGCCGTAAAGTGGTGCCTTAAGAAAGATTAGGCTCTTACTCCGGCAGTTCGAAGGGTGGACGCTCATGCCTCAGGCGACCCCGGAAGTCCCCTACGTTGGCCCGCCAGAAGTTCTGCTTGGATAAATCGACCTCGTGGATCACAACCTCGTCCTTGGTGGTCGCCCGGGCATGAAGTTCGCCCGCCCGGTCCCATATGCCGGTCTGCATCCAGTCTTCGTTAAGGCTGTAGGTCGAGGTGACGAGGTGGATCTGGTTCTCGATTGCCCGGGCCTTTGCCAGGGCGGGATGTCCACCCATGATGGGCATTGCGATGACCTCGGCCCCTTTGGCCGCGATTCCGCGGGCCACCTCGGGCATATGAACGTCGAAACAGATCATCATACCGACTTTTCCGAAACGGGTTTCGAAAACGGGGAAACCCGAGCCCGGTGAAACCCCACGCCGATACTCCCCGCGGGCTAGGCAAAGCTTACGGTACTTCCCGACCAGTCCTCCGTCCGGGCCAAGCATGACGGCCGTGTTGTAAACCTTGTGCCCCACCCTCTCGAAAAGCGTGGTCACCAGATAGAGGTCATGCTTGTCGGAAAGGGTGCCGAGAAACTCAGTACAGGGACCGGGAATCGGTTCCGCTCCGGTGACGTGATTGAGACCGTTGCCGACGGTAGTGATGCACTCCCCGAAAACCACAAGGTCGGCTTTCCTGGCGGCCGCCTTTTCGACGAAGGGAGTAAGCATACGACAGTTTTCAAGGGTCGTCTTTCCTCCCCGAGGCCGAAAATTAACCGCAGCCAGCCTGGCCTTTCGGGGCTGGCGAGGAGGGGATTTTTCGAAGGAGGCGCCGGCCCACTCAACTTCGCCTCCCGGTTCCCACCTGAGAAAAAGCCGAACGGTGGCATGGGTGGCTTTGGCGGGAGCCTGGAAAATCTCGGTGAACTTGGTCCATCCCTTGTGGCCGGCGGGTTGGTCCCAAGGATACATGGGACGGGTGTGCACACCCAAACGGTCATCAACGACGTACTTGCCGTTCAGGTCATGAAAGAACACCTCCACATAACGATTGGCCCTTGCGTTCTTAACCTTTCGATCCTTGGCCAAGGCAGTCACCCTGTAATGAACGTCTCCCTCTACCTCAAAGGTCTTGCTCCAAGCTCCGAACAATCCCTCCTTCGCGCCATGACGCATGACTAACCCGCCTTTCCCCTCCGGCCCACCTTTCTTCCTCACGGAAAATTCCGGGCTGATCTCAGGGCGGGGGGAATAGGGTTGCCAGCCCTGCCATTGCGAAGATGCGCCCGGCTCCGAAAAGAGGAGCCCGGGAACGAGGAGCAGGCCGAACAAGGTGGTGGATAAGAGTTTCTTTTTCATGGCTTAAAAATCACGGAACGGTCCACGCGGCTCAGCCGCGGCCATTTCCCTTTTCCAGTTTTCGAACCGGTCCTTTAGTTTCTTGAGAATCTCGGGGCGCTCGGTGGACAAGTCCCTTTTCTCGGACAAGTCCTCTCGAAGATCAAACAATCCGTTCCCCCGACCACTCTCCACCCACTTCCAGTGTCCCACCCGGGCCGCCTTGTCAAGACGCCTTTGCCAAAACATCTCCGATCTCTTTGATTTCTTCTTTCCCTGCAGGACGGGAATCATATCGAAGCCGTCCAGTTCAATCCCCTTTGGTTTTTTTGCTCCAGCGGCCTCGCAGAGGGTGGGGAAGACTTCAAGCGAGGTAAGAAACTCGTCGCAAGTCTCCCCCGCGGGAAGGATCGCAGGCCACCGAACGATGCAGGGAACGCGGATTCCCCCTTCGAACATTTGTCCCTTGGCCCCGCGCAGGGGCGTGTTGTCGGCCGCTCCGCCTCCCCCATTGTCACTGAAGAAGATAACGATGGTATCCTCGGTCAGCCCACGGTCGTCGATGAAGCGGAGCACTTTTCCGATGGACTCGTCCATGGCCGTGACCGAAGCCATGAACTCTAGCCTGCGGGCGGCTTTGTTCGGAACCGTGAAGGTCTTCGGCCCATACCTTCTGACCACTCGTTCCTCGGTCCCCACCCGTGCCTGCAGGCCGGGATAGAGCGTCTTGAATTTTTCCGGAGCCTGAGCCCCCCCTCGAATCACTGGGTCCAGGTTGGAGGCCCCGTGGGGGGCGTTGAAGGGAAGGTAGAGAAAGAACCGCCGATCCTTCGCTCCATCGAGAAAGCGCAGGGCCTCTCGCTCGAACAGGGAAGTGCAATAGGTCCCCTTGTCCTCGGTAGTGGGCTTGAGGTTGCGGAGCATCGAGGGCACCCCGTATCGCTCGTGGGTATAGTAGTCGATGCCGGTGTTGGCAAAACCGTAGAAATCATCGAATCCACGCGAGGTCGGAAGGAAGCGCCGGTGGACGCCGAGGTCCCACTTGCCGTAGATTGCCGAGAGGTAGCCAGCCTTGCCCAGTACCTCGGGCAGGAGCACTTCACGCTCGTCCATGCCGCCAACCCTCTCGAAGGTGCCCTCGTACTCCCCCGGTTTGTACTTGTAGCCATAGTCCGGTGCCTCGTTTCTGATCATGTCGTAGATTCCGTTGCGCTGCGGATAACGGCCCGTCAGAAGAGCCCCGCGGGAGGGCGTGCAGGCCGGCCAGGCGACGTAGAAATTGGTCAGTTTGACGCCACCTTCGGCCAAGCGGTCGAGATGCGGGGTCTTGATCTCACCAGAGCCAAAGCACCCGAGATCCCTATAACCTTGGTCGTCGGAAACGATCAGGACTACGTTGGGTTTCCCTGCTAGGCCAAGAACACCCCAAGCCAAGCAAACGAGCAGGAGAAGGGAAGACCCGAGCATACGATCCTTCATCAGGGTGAAATCCATGTATAAATGCCCGGCAAGTCAATCAACTACTTGGCGGGCGGTCATTTCCAAGGCTCGCTCAAGCTCAGAAACGAAGAATTTTTTCGGGCAGAGCGAATCCCTGCTTCAAGGAGCGGAGGGTCTTCCAGGAATCGAGGTCCGGGTCGCCCACCTTCACCTCATAAGCTTCTTCCTTCACAAAGACCGGCGGACGGAAGGAAGCACCGCGGATCCGCAGGGCATAGACCAGTTCCCCCTTCGAGTCCTTTACCTGGATTACCGGGTTCTTCATCCCCGTGACCTTGATGAGCGGCAAATGCCCGACCGGGTTTCGGCCATAGTTATCAGTATAGCGTATGGTCTTGGGCCAACCCGGAAACTGGTCCTCGGGCCGTGGGTTGGCCGCATCGAAGAGAAGACGCCAACATTCCATTTTGATCGAACCGGACTTGGCATTGAAGCGGGCGATCCCGAAGCCCGAAGCCTTGTCGTGCAAGGTATTGAGCCTTCCTTTGCGGTTTTCCTTGGCCGGGTTGCCAATGGCGAAGACGCTCAGCTTGTTATCCAGTCCATCCTTATAGTCTCCTGTGTTGGGCAAGCCCGGCGCGGGGCGGTTTCGGACGGGGCGCCCCTCCTTGTCCGGCCGCCAAGATCGAGGATAACCCGCGGCAATGCTGGGGACGCAAAAAGAGAACCCCGCATCCCCCCAGTCGTCGATCCCGTGGCGCACGATGGAGGCCAGGTGCTGGTCGCCTGCGTAGTGAAAGACGAAACCCTTCCTTAATTCGGCAAGGGCTCGGTTGCGACCCGCCTGGGGCCAACCATTGCTGTCGAGATCGGCCACAATGTATTGTTGGCCGCCCCCGTGATAATTGGCCAGGTTACAGAAAATAGTCTGGGACAAGGCGACCTTTAGGTCCGTTCCCTTCCAGTCTCCGGCAAAATGGCGGAGGAATTTCAGTTGTCTGTCCCCGAGGAGGACCAAGCCCTCCTTATCCACCGAGGCGGGATCGAAATTCGGGTCCTTGACGTGATCCGGTCGCCCTTGCCAATCATTCACCTTCCCTTCCGGGCCCGACTTGAACTTTCGGTCTTCCAGGATGGCGAAACCGATCCTTCCGTAGATCATGTCCCCATAGTAAACCCCTATCCCGCGTTCCACGGGGGTCGGATCGAAGGGAGCGGGGTGGTGAGCGGTCTGGGTTCGCTGAACCGCATTGACGAAATCCTCGTGCATGGCGAAGCCTCCTTTGGCATGGCCCTTGATTCCCCCGCAGTCCCGGCCCGCGGCGCCCCAGATGTTACCTTGGTAGACGTCGTGGTCATCGGGAAGGGCCAGAGTCGGACGATCGCGCATAAGATCGCGGAAAGCCCAACCCCAGAGATAGATCTTGCGAAGGTAGTTGAGCACCGCCAATTCAACGGGACTGCGGTGAATCCCATACCCACCCACGTCCTCGTAGATCTGGTCGCCCGAAAAAAAGAGGACGTCCGGGTTCATGATCCCCACGTTCTCAACCAGCTTGGAGTTGGGAAAAACCGTAGCCTTGTTGCCGGTAAAACCGGCCACCACAACCTCCTTCTTGTCCACCGGATCCTTGCGGATCACTCCCTCGAAATACCGTTCTTTGGCCGAACCATCCTTTCTTCTTTGCTCGAAGGCAATGCGGTAGGGAACGTCCCGGGAGTCCTTCCAATCCTTAACCCTGAAGGTCGCAGTGCGGGAAAGAGGATCGATCGTAGCAACGGCCTGCTTCCTCCATTTCCCCGACTCGTCCTTGGCATCGAGCCGGACCGATCCCGCTTCCTTTTTTCCGAGGGGGGGCATCTGGGCAGTCAGTTTGAGCGTACCCCGGCTCAAGGTGTGCATGGCATAGAGAATCGGGCCGAACGCGAGACCGGGCCTTGCTTCCACCATCCCGCCTGCAACCTTCCATTCCGAAAACCAGAAACGGGCGAATCCACCACCCTTGCCGCCCGGGGCGTCGGCGTTGCAACCGATGGCCAGGTTTCCGGAAAGGGTCGCGCTTTGAACCTGAACGGAAGACAGCCGGACAAGTTCCTTTTCGGTCCCTCCGGCAAGCGCCTTTAAGGACAACTCGTGGGAGCCCTTGCTTTTCGATGGGGACGCATCGAGGGTGAGGACCAGATCCCGTAGCGAAGGCACGGCCTTCTCGGACACGGCTTTGCCTATGAACAATTTGCCGTCCGCCCTCACCCCGGCGACCAACCCTTTCCCAGTCAGCAAGCTAGCCCGGGGATCCCGCGTCTCGGAATCCATTACGCCGATCAGGAAGCCCGCCGACCCCTTCTTGGAAGGCCCCGGCTCGATGCCCAAGCGAACCGATATCGAGAAGGAAGCCTCCGCCGTGTCTTCCTTCAACCCGTGTGTAAGCAGGTGTATGTTGCGGTTCGGCCCGTTGCTCAGGCAGACGGCCCGGCCGTCTCGAATCCGCCAGTCCTCCATTGGGTTGGCCCAGTAGTGCTCCCCCAACCAGACCCGGTCGTAGGTGTTCTTGAAACCACTGGAAAAGTCCGCGGCATTGAGTGAAAAGGCGCTGATGAAGAGAAGAAGATACAGGAGTTTCATGGTCATGATCGAGGAATGAGAAATTCAGCTTGCGTAGGGAAAGGATGGCACGCCCCGCACGCCCAACCCATCCACCACGAAGACCTTGCCCGCGTCGGGTTCCTCAAGGGTTTTGTGCAAACCGGTCGTAACGTATAGTCGATCGAGGTTGGGCCCGCCGAAGGCGCAGGCCGTGGTCTCCACGCAGGGAAAGTCGACTTGACCGAGAATTTCACCCGAATCGGCATCGATCCTCAAGACGGCGCCCCCATGGCATAGGGCCACCCAGAGTTTGCCTTGCGCATCAATAGTCATGCCGTCAGGCGAACTTTCGAAACCGGCTTGTTCGGTGTCGAGGACCAAGGTGGGTTTTCCTATTTCTCCAGATGCGTTGTCGTAGGGATAGGCCAGGATCTTTTTGGTAGGGGTATCGATATAGTACATGACGGTCGCCTCCGCATTCCAGCAAATCCCGTTCGAATTGGTCACTCCGGGAACCTTCAGGCTAAGGCGCCCATCCAGGTCGAGCATGTAGAGGTTGGCGTCCCCCGTCTTCTTAACGGTGCTTATGGTACCCGCCCAGAACCGGCCCGCCGGGTCGCACTTGCCGTCGTTAAAACGGTTGTCGGGGCGCTTGCCCGCCTCCGGATCGGCAAGGTTTTCCCTCTGCCCGGTTTTCAGTTCAAAGGAATAGATGCCGGAGTCGCCGGCGCAGAGGAAACCGCCGCCCGCCCTCGGCACAACCGTCCCGACGCGCTCGTTCATATCCCAAACCTCCTCTTCCCCGCTCTCGCCATTGAGGCGAATCAGGGCATGGCCCTCGATATCAACGTAGAGGAGTCGGTCTCCCCAAAAGATGGGGCCCTCCCCCCATTGGGAAACGCGCGAACCGACCGGACGTACAGAAATGCTTTCGTTCATTCTTCCTTATTGGTCGCCATGCTGCCGAATGGCAATCCATTCGTTTCCGGTTTGAAACCTGGTATGGGGAGCAATCATTTCCGATTCTTCTTCTCGCTTGTTTTTTTCCAGGATACGCGGAAGAAGTTCATGGCCAAATCGTTGACGTCCTCGCCCTCGGGCAAAACGGGCAAGCCCGAACCCTTGGACCCGTAGGCCGTGCATTTTACGCCCAGCAGGTCACATTGCTTCTTGACGAACAGGGCGTTGTCGGGGTGATGCACCCGGTCGTTTCGGCCCGAGCGGTTGTAGACGAAGATGGGCGGACCATCCCGGCGCAAGAAGGGAATGGTGAGCAGGGGAGTACCCATGGGTTGCTGGACGGGAAAGATGGAACGAATGCCCAGCTTCTCGGCATGACCGACGTAACAGGCGATGAGGGCCCCTGCCGAACCTCCCGAGAGGGATATTCTATCGGGATCCAGGTTGTATTTCTTGGCTCCAGCCTGGAGGAAACGGACCGCCTCTGCGCAATGTTTCATTATCTTCAGGTAGTCTTTGTCCACATGAACGAGAAAGGGATAATTGACGCTCGCGAAAGCCACCCCTTTTGGGTAGTGGCGACGGAGCATCGAACTGCGCGAGAAAAAGGATTTGTCGCCTCCCTTGAAGCCACCCCCGTGAAAGTATACGACGAGGGGAGCGGGCTTCTTTCCCTCGACCGCCCAGAGGTCGAGCACGCTGCGGTCGAATTCCTTGCTGTAGCGAAGGTTGCGATAGGTCGGATCGAGCCTTTGGGCGAGACAGTTCGAACCAATCAGGGTGAGGAGAAAAAACAAGGACGAATATCGGATGATCGTGGTCATTGAGTGGATTTGTGTTTCTTTTTTCGCGGGTCCTTGCTTATAGCGAGATTCATTTCCCCTGCCCACTCTTCCCAGCGGTTCCCCATGCCAGTCACTCGCTCGGGAAACCTGGATGCCAGGTTCCTCGTTTCCGTCCGGTCCCTGCTGAGGTCGTAAAGGGCCCATGGGTTGCTCTTTTGCCTAACGAGTTTCCAAGGCCCCACACGGATGGCTTGCCAACTCCCGTATTGAAAGAAGAGCGGCTTTTCGCGATTCAACTCTTTCCCGAAAAAGGTCGGGGTCAGGCTTACGCCGTCCGGTCTGGGAAGGTTTTTTGGGTATCTCGTCCCTTCGCCGGCCAGTTCCATGAAGGTCGGAACGAAATCGACCAAGTGACAGGGCTCGCGGGAGATTGCATCCTTCGGAAGGTCAATCCCCGCGGGCCAATGCGCGATCATAGGGGTACAGATCCCCCCCTCCAGACCCTGGACCTTCCATTTTCTGAACGGGCTGTTGGTTGAATTGGCCCAGGACTGGCCGATGGCCTCGAAGGAACCCACGCTTCCCCATTCGGCCGACGGGTCCTTGCTTCCCCTGCGGGGCCTCTCGTGACTGGCTCCGTTGTCGACCAGGAAGATGATGAGGGTTTCCTCCAGTTGCCCCAGTTCCTCCAACCTCTTGACCAGGCGCCCTACGTTTTGATCCATCCGGTCCACCATGGCGGCATGGATTTGCATGCGCAGGGCTTCCTCCCTTCTCTCCTTTTCGCTGAGAGTCGACCAGATTCTGTGCTCAGGCTCGCTCAGTGGCGTCACCTCATCATCGAACAAGCCGATCTCCAGTTGCCTCCGATAGCGGGCCTTCCGTACGGCCTCGTATCCCTCGTCATACGCGCCGTCGTACCTCTCGATATCCTCGGCATGGGCGTGAAGTGGCCAATGGGGCGCATTGTAGGCCAGGTAAAGGAAGAAAGGGGCGTCCCTTCCTTCCTTTTCGTCCAACCAATCGAGGCTCCAGTCGGTGAAGGCGTCGGTGGCGAAAAAGTCCTTGGGGGGGAGGTATGGCTTGACCAGCTTGTCATCGAAGGCCCAGGTATAGACCGCACGCCAACCCGGTGGAGCTTCGCCCGGTCTGGCCTTGTCGGCCGGATTCCAGAAGTTGATCGCTCCTCCAAGGAAACCCGAAAAATGATCGAAGCCTCGCCCGTGGGGGTTGAAGCTCGCATGGTGTTTGCCGGACCACCAAGTCCGGTAACCGGCGGGCTTGAGGATTTCCCCGATGAGGGCGCTGTTGCTGAAGTCACGGTCACTTCGGTGATGATACAGCCCCGTCAGGAGACTGATCCGGGTCGTCCAGCACTTGGAGGTGTTGTAGGCTTGGGTATAGCGGATTCCGTTCCTCGCCAGGCGGTCCAGGTTGGGCGTCCTGATCTCTCCGCCGTAACATCCGAGATCAGAGTATCCCATGTCGTCGGCCATGATGAGAACGACGTTCGGCCGACTTGCTGCAAAGGAAACCGATCCCGCAACAAGGGCAAGGCACCCAAGCGCTGGAGGCAAACGCTTCATTTGGCGGGCCTGGGGGGTGTCCGGGCCAATTCCCGTTTCAGTTGCCTCAGCAAGGCATCGGTCTTTGCCGGGTTCCCGGATGCGACGTTCGTCGTCTCATCGGGATCGGCCTTTTGATCGTAAAGTTCGAGGAAGACCGGTTGCGCATCCAAGTCTCGATAATCCATCCAGGCAACAAGGCGATGGCCTTCGGTTCGGAGCGAATACCCCATGAGATGATTCTCAAAGAGGTCGCGATCCCAGGATTTGCCCTGCTGCCTGATGATCTTGCCTTCGACCTCCTTGATCAGGGGACCGAAGAAGGTTTGTCGCATGCCGGGTGAAAGCGGGTTGGCCGCCCACTCCCTGAGGGCTGGGTTGGGGAACTGACTGAGGGCATGCTTTTTCCATTTGCTTTTCGGCTCATCAAGGAGTGGAACGAAACTTTTGCCCGCCAAGTGGTTGGGCCGGGGCAAATCGGCCAATTCGCACAAGGTCGGATAAAGGTCGACCAACTCGACCAGAGCGTGAGTCGATTGTCCCCGGGCCTTCATGCCGGGCGTCCACACGATGAGTGGCACGCGGGTAGCAATCTCGTAATTGGTGGCCTTTCCCCAAATTCCCATTTCGCCCAAGTGCCAGCCATGGTCGCCCCAAACCATGATAACGGTGTCCTCGCGGATACCGGCCTGGTCGAGGGCTTCCAGCATCATCCCGATCTGGGCGTCGACATAGCTCACGCAGGCATAATATCCGTGAAGAAGGGTCCTGGCCAAATCAGGTCCGATGGGTCCGCTCTTGGGAATGCCGTGACGGGTCCGCAGCTCGAAGGATGCGTGCAGACCGGTGGCGGCCCCGCCCTTCGGGGCCTTGGTTTGACTTGCCAATTCGATTTCGTCCCGGTCGTAGAGATCCCAGTATTTCTTGGGGGCGACGAAATCAAGGTGGGGCTTCTTGAAGCCGAGGGCCAGAAAAAGAGGCTGACTGGGTTTTCTTTCCAGGTGATCTTCCAGGGTCGCGATGGCCAAACGGGTGCTGAAACCATCACCGTAGACGTGGTCCTCTACGTCGGCCGCCTCGTAGGCGGGACCGTGAATCAGCCCGCCCGAGCCCGCCTTGCCGTACTTGGCCAGCATCTTCTCCTTGTTGGAGGCCCACAACTCCTGGTTCTCCTTGAGGGCGTAGTTCCCGGGCAACCACTTCATCTTCGGACATCGGTCATACGCGGGCTTGCGGCTCCAGGAATGGTGGTCGTCGGTCATGCGGGCGTGGTAGATCTTGCCGCAGTAGACTGCCTCGTACCCATGCTTGATGAAGTGCTGGGGCAAGGTCACGACGTCCGGGTTAAGCTCACGGAAGTAGGCCGTGTTCTCGATCACGCCGATTTGGTCGGGCCGAGCTCCCGTCATCAGGCTCGCCCTAGATGGACTGCAAATGGATTGCTGGCAGTAGGCACGGTCGAAACGCATGCCCTCCCCCGCCAGCTTGTCGAGGTTCGGGGACT
>CEUU01014496.1_pt1 | contig 36538 bp, 30 predicted proteins | sample 531321 | NCBI WGS metagenome assembly CEUU01 (sample SAMEA2622658, study PRJEB7988) | marine metagenome | isolation source: saline water (ENVO:00002010), including
TATCAATAAATCCCTTTGTAACTTCAGTATTATTATTGAAAATCAAAGTGAGTTGTACCATATGGTTGTTACGCAGTTAAACTTGAATGGACATCTATTAAAGTCGTAAATTTTGCAAATTTAGATATGAAACGCTTTTAGAGTAATCTGACATGTCGAGGCAGACAATCAAAGTAAACATAAGATTACACCGTTTGCGAGAGTTGTGTCGACCTCTTCGCATTCGGATAAAAAGAATATAATTGTACGTCCACCACCCAAATCTTTTGCCAATGCACTAACAACTAGCCAATTTACAAATGGAGAAAAACCAAATTATGAGTTAGCAATAAAACAACATAAAGAATATGTTGAAACATTTAAAAAATTAGGATTAAATGTAATAATTCTCGAATCAGAAGAAGAATATCCTGATTGTTGTTTTGTTGAAGATCAAGCATTGATTGTGGACAATAACGTTTTTTTTCCAATTCCTGGGGCCCCTTCTAGAAGAGGTGAACAAAAATCAATAATCAAAGCAATTACACCACATATGAGAAGTATTCATTGGTGTCAAGAGCCAGGAAAAATCGATGGAGGAGATGTAGTTAGGGTTGGAGATATATTCTATATCGGTAAAAGTAAAAGGTCTAATGATTCAGGGATATCACAATTCCAGGGCTTTTTAAGGAAACTAAATTTTGAATCATATGTAGTTAATGTCCCTGACTATTCTTTACACCTTACTACTTTATGTTCTTCACCTAATTTTAATTTATTACTAATACCAGAATCTTGTCAAAATGACTTAGTGTTTACAAATCTTCCTAAATCAGTAGAAATAATAACAATACCTGATCATGAGACATATGGTTGTAATACTATTGGAATTGAGGATAAAGTAATTATTTCTGAAGGATATAGTACAGTTAAAAAAGAATTAATAGAAAGAGGACTTGAGATAATTGAATTACCTATGTCAGAATTTAGAGCTGTGGACGGCTCACTAACTTGTTTATCACTATTTTACAAATAACTATTAATTCATTGTCTAATATTTCCAATTAGACGAATAACATATGTTATTTAAAAAAATACAATCCCCACTCATATTACGCAGTGATTGCTAAGCTTGGTCAACGGCGCTGGGATGAGGTCCCAGTCTCTAAGAGTTCGTAGGTTCAAATCCTACTCACTGCATTCTTTCTATCTATGAAAATGTTTTTTTCACTACAACAATTATTTGCGAAGTTTTTTATGTTTTGAATCCTTTTTGTGAGATTCACATTCTTCAATATTTTCAATACAATAATTTAATTTTTCTAAATTCATATTTATTCGTGATTCTTTTTTGGTTAAAATATCACTGTTTACAGTACATTCATCAGAAGCCTGGCAGGCATCAATAATCATAAGTTTATCATTTAATTTCATGATTTTATTTGAAATATGTTCATCAAATGTCAAATCTTTAAATTCACCTTTATTCATTTTTTTGTGTTTTTGAAGATTGGGTTTTTCAGTTTCATCAGGATTTAAAATATATGCATCTATTTGTTCCAATTTTTCTATTAAAACAATTCTTTTTTCATTTAACTGTAGTGAATCAACAGTGCATTCTTCAGAATCCAAACACGCATCAATCATCATTAATTCATCTGTGATGTGTATGATGGCACGATCTAATTTTTCTTGTGGTACAAACCTTTCTTCGGTGAAAGCATCAAAACCTTCAATAGCTGCAACACCAAATACACTGCTTACAACCATCATTAATGCAGTCATTAACCCAGAACCTATAGTACTCATGATACTATTGATAATAATTTACTATTTTAAACATTCTTATTTTTGATACCAAATAATATGATTAATTATTTTAAAAAAAATCACTATTTTGTTTGCATTTATTGTAGTGCGCCTCATCCCTTTTTGAAAATACAGTTGCTGGATGACCTCCTGCAATAGAAAGGGGAGGAATATCATTTACAACAACACTTCCCGCTTGAATAATTGAACCTTCTCCAATAGTTGTATTTCCCAGTATTGTAACCCTACTACCAATCCAAACATTATCTTCAATTGTAATTTCAGTTAAAACATATTCATCATCATAAGGAATGGCTTTAGCATCTTTCCAGTTATGATTTTGAGTAATTAATAGAATTTCTTTTCCAGAATGGAAATTATTCCCAATTATCACTTTCCCTTTACCTTGGACTTCCATTCCGTTAAGATTAACATTATTTTTTACAGTAACGGACTTATTTAATCTACACATTTCATTTACTTTGAAACCTTTTCCAAACCCATTTATTTGTTTTTTCACAATTTTTGTAAAAAATCTTTGTCTACGAGATTTATTTGAAAATGATTTCTCTACAAACAAAATTCTCCATTCTCCTAGTAATTTGATTAGTCCCACAGTACTTCGAAGAGACAGTCACATATCAATATAGGGTCGAACAATCCAAATTTTTGATAACTAAAAATAATTACTAATCTTTCAGAACTTTCCGCCGAAATCATAAGTTATAACGAATTCACATGTGCAATGCAGACTAGGCTGTTAGTAGCAGTAAGAGACTTCGATTCTCTTGTAGGTGGTGCAGAGAAAAGCCTTACGACATTAATTTTAGGGATCGAATCATTAAATCCCGAATTAAAAATTAATATTTTCCAATCCAGTGATAGAATTCCAGATGAATCTCTTTTTCATAATTCCTCAATAGAATTCATAAAATTTAATTTAAATATTGAGGATTTATATTCTGGTTTATCTTGGAAATTCCGAAACAGAAAATCTGGTAGACCAATGAAATTTTTTAGACGTATTCACCTCAAAAAGAAGAATAGACTTTTTTCAGTCTGCCTAAATAAACATTTTTCAAAACTAATAAAAAAATCTAGACAAAATAATGAAAAATTACTCGGGGTTACTCAATTAGATTGGTCTGCTGGAGCGTCCTCATCTTTTATCGAACATGGTATTCCTTATGTTGTTTTTGTAAGAGACGAGGTTTGTTTTCAATATCCAGAATTATTTAGAAGATGTTTAGAAAAAGCAGAATCCGTGTTAGTAGCAGGTACAGGTTTAGCGACTCAGATAAGGGAGAAATTCAACACTAAGTCAATTTCAATAGTCCATCTCCCAATTAACTTTGATGAAATATATCCTAAGAATCAAATTCAAGATAAATTAGATCAAGCAAACAAATACAGATTAGAAAATAAATTGACTAATCCAAGAATAGCAATTGTTGGAATGGTACCAGAAAAAGGATTTAAATTTTATAATAATGAATTAATTCCTAAAATGAATATAATTTGGCCAGAAGCTACTGTACATATATACGGAGGCGGCCCTCTATCTCAAGAATTGTCTAAACATTCGAATACATTCGATGAAGGCTACCTTAGGCTAGAAGAGATATTCCCTTTTTGTGATATACATTTGTTCAGGTTAGAACTTGTAGGGACATGGGGTAGAGTAATTAATGAAGCAGGATATTTCTTCAAACCTACAATATCAAATGATATTGGCTCACAACCAGAAGCAGTGGGTGAGGGAGGCATAATAATGCCAATTTCTGCTTCAGCAGAAGAATGGATTGAAGCCATGAAAGAAATATATTCTAATTTGAAAAGTTATGGTAACAGTGCGCACCAAAATATTAGTATTGTAGATAAAAATAATAGTATTCAGGAATTTTTTACAGTTATTGATGGTGTTTTTAATGATTGAAAAATATTTTAATTCTAAAAAAAAGGCCACTTTAGGACTGACTCTTGTAACATTAATTTGGGGTCTTACATTTATATGGATGGATTCAGCGGTAGAAGTAGCTATTAAACACAATCCTAATTTATCTAATCAATCACTTGCATCATCATTCGTATTTTTCCGTTTTTTTATCGCAGCAATTATCTTAATACCTTTTACACCGAATGTCAAGGAAGCATTTACAAATATACAATCTATTAAGGGAGGTGTTTGGTTGGGAATAATAGTTTGGTTAGGCTTTCTTTTTCAGATGATTGGGATAGTTTATCCAGATATAACTCCCGCTGTATCAGCATTTCTTACTAGTTTATACGTAGTTTTCACAGCTTTTATTGGTTTAATTATGGGTAGACAACATTTGAGTTTTTTTATGGTAATTGGAGTACTGCTAGCAACCTTCGGAGCTGGGTGGATTAGCGGCCCTCCACAATTGAATTTTAACTTACCAGAGTGGTTGACAGTTATTGGCGCATTTATGTTTGCAGCGCACATTATTGCGACTGATAGAGTGACACAAGATAGAAATACGACACATTTAACAGTAGTAATGATCTCCACAATCGCACTAATTTCAATGATAATTTTACCATTATTTATCCTTAAAAATCAGGATTCTTTTACAGATATTATTCAATTATTATTAATACCAGGATATATTATTCCACTGCTATTCTGCGCTATTTTTGGTTCAATTATTGCACTATTATTATTGACAGTCTTACAAAAACAACTTTCTCCAGTTAGGGCAGCAATATTATATGCACTTGAACCAATTTGGGCTGTGATATTTTCTTTAATTTTAGGTATGGAGGGTGAGATTACATTTTGGTTATTCCTTGGAGGTGGTTGTTTAATAATTGGTAACCTGATTGTAGAAATAGCTAACTTAAATAAAAATAAGAAATTGCAATTTAAACCTGAAATTGAACGGAGATTCCTCTTAGAAAAATTACCCCCTGAACTGGATAATAATTACTTAATCGAGCAAATATATCTGCCTAAGGATAGTATCAAAATAGATAGTAAAGGTATATCATTTGATAATTTTTCTCTGTCTAATCAATCAGACATATCCGAATTAGGATTAACATTAGAAAATATTGAAAATATTTCTTACAGGGTTAGAAAAACAACCCATATCAAAAAAACGCAATATATCTTTAGCATTAAAATAAGAGATGCCCCCGGAATTCGTAGAGAAATTGAGTTAAATTTGAATAAAGACGCTGAAAAATTCTTTTCTTTACAACTCCCAAAGATTATCAAAAGAAGACATGAATACAAGGACGAAATTGGAACTTGGGAAATAGACGAATTCCTAGGGAAGAACCAAGGGTTAATTATCGCAGAAATTGAATTAATCGGTATAGAGGAAAATATTACCTTGCCGAATTGGATTGGAAAAGAAATCACTGATGAAATTAAATATCTAAATTCAAACTTAGCCTCTTAAATAAGACAATATATCATATATCTCTTTCTATTCGAACGAGACATGAGCCAAAGCGAGTCAGAAAATTCCAATGACATTTTATGGGATATTAGGGACTATCTCGATAAAAATAATAAAACATTAAAAGACGTCTTTAAAGATTTAGATGAGGACAATAGTGAAAAAATTTCAGTTGATGAATTCAGATCTGGATTGTTAAATTTAGATATTGCTAATATGTCTGAATCTGCAGTAAATAATCTTGTTAAAGTTCTTGATGAAAACAATGATGGTGAAATAAGTTTAGATGAATTTAAAGCAGCATATAACGACGATAATCTTCCAGCTAAGATTGTAAATCCTGAGGAGGTACCAAGAGTGAAATCTACAGACTTTATTTCAGTAATAACCTGTGACATGGAAGGTAGAATAGAATCATTTAGTGATGGGGCATCTAACGTTTTTGGATATACCTCAGAAGAAGTAGTAGGGAAAATGAGAGTCTCACAATTTTCTCCAGGTAGAGTTGTTCTAGGCCATGTAGCTAATTGGCTCAATGTCGCCTCTACTACTGGAAAATATGAAGGTGAAACAACATTCGTTCACAAGGACGGCTCATTGATTCCCGCGAATATTGAAATTACTCCAGTGTTCAAGAAAGTGAATGATGTGCGAACTCAAGTTGGATATTGCGGCAAAACAAAGATTCTAGACAAAGACCCTATGGATACCATGCCAGATGAACCTTGGTGGGTTACTCCTTTAACTTGGGTGGCGATTACTAGATTACCATTTGTTGTTGCAACATGGATGCCCCTTCTTTTCGCTATGGTGTGGGCATTTAATGGTGGAATTGATGATTTATCTTGGGAAACCGATTTTTCCTTCCCCTTGTTTATGTTAGTATTTTTAGGAGGTTCTGCTTTGCATCTCTCGGCAAACGTTTTCAATGATTATTTCGATTGGCAATCAGGAACAGATCAAGCGAATAATGATTATTTTTTACAATATTCTGGCGGCTCCAGAGCAATTGAATTGGGAATAATTACTGAAAAAGGTTTATTCCAATTGGGTTCAATTTTCATTGGTGTTGCAGCATTATGTGGATTAACCCTGATGATTGGCCCATGGACAGCTGACTTTGGGTTACTCATTTACGCTGCCTTAGGAGCATTAGGTGGTTATTTCTACACAGCTCCCCCATTACGCCTCGTTGCTCGAAGTGGTTTGGGAGAATTATCTATTGGTCTCTTGTTTGGCCCTGTTTTAACTATGGGGACAGTATTTGCTTTTTCTGGGTGCCATTCTTTTGATGCATTCTTAATAGGTGTTCCACTCGGTCTTTTCACAACAGCAATATTATGGATCAATGAATTTCCTGACACTCCTTCAGATATTGAAACAGGAAAAATACATTTAGTAGCAAAACTAGGTGTTGAAAACGCTAGATGGGGATATTTGGTGCTACTACTTCTTGCTTATCTTTCTTCAATCTTATTGGTGATGTGTGAAGTAATTGGTAGTGAAACATTAATCGTACTACTTACAGTTCCATGGGCTGGATGGTTAGTCTACAGATTATTCCAAGATTATCAGAGTAGGGATTTAGTTTCAGCAAACGTTCAAACTATTGCACTTCAAGCAATCGCTGGTCTATTACTAATAATCGGAGCATGTGATATTTTTTAATTAGGTAAACTTCAAAAACAAGACTAATGTACGCTTCAATGGGGAGCTTTTGCTGAGAGGTCGCCAATAGGTGACGACCCACAGACCTGATCTGGTTAATGCCAGCGGAGGGAAAAAATATGTACAAAGAAATAAAAAAATCGGTAAAAAAAAGAATAAAAGAATCTATTGTAATAGGATTATTTCTGATGATGTCGCTATCTGGATGCATTTCAGAAGATGAATCGAAGGAATTAGTAATTGCTACTTACGATATTTATGGTTTAAGCGAAGAAATGATTGAAGAGTTCGAAAATCAAACAGGTATCAGTGTTTCTATGATAAAGCTTGATGATGCAGGCTCTGTCTTAGATTATTTAATCAAAAATAAAGGAACTAATGATATTGATTTAGCAATCGGTCTTGACAATACATATCTATCAACAGCTATACAACAAGGTGTCTTAACCAACCACACTGCTAGTAATTTAGGGGAGATATCTCAAGTGGCTCTTGGCCCCTATAACGGGCAACTTGCAGTACCATTTGACATGGGGTATGTTTGTCTGAATTATGACAATAATTTAGTAGATGGGAAAAACATGTCTGTTCCTACGAGCCTATGGGATCTTACTGAAGAAGAATGGAGAGGAAAAGTTGTAATTCCATCACCCCAAACTAGTAGTCCTGGTAGAGCTTTCATGTTGGCGACTATGGATTATTTTACATCGGAAACAGATAGAAGCGACACATCCCAATTTGAATCATGGTGGTCTGCAATGAAAAATAATGATGTTATTATTACTTCTGGATGGACAGAAGCCTATGAAATGTATTATTCAGGTGGATATGGTGAGACAACTGAAGGGTATATTGGAAGCGCACATATCACAGTATCATATTGTCATTCTCCAGGTGTAGAGGCTTGGTATAGCGGATCCAATATAACTAAATCATCGTCATTGGATATTCCTATGGCGTCATTCTTTCAAGTAGAGTATATCTCCTCAGTTATGGGTGGAGATGTTGAATCATCAGCATTATTCATAGAATATCTTTTGAGTGAAGAAGTAAATAGTAAGATGCCCGAACAAAACCAAATGTATTCGGTTTTAGAAGGTAACGATTTACCAGAAACCAGTGGTTACTTGTTTCATTCAATAATTCCTGAGCAACCCTCTAATCTTTCAATGAGCGAAATTGGTGATAATATAGAGTCCTGGCTTCAATTATGGAATTCAGCTATGATTTAGGTGATTAATTGAAGAATATTGGCAGCTTTATCGCTGTATTTTTATATTCAGGATTAATTTTTATTCCACTATTTTTAGCACTTAACAGGTTAATAATGGTTACAGGATTTTACCCGTCAATTTGGTTTAATTCGCTTGAAAATAACTATATATCTCAAGACATCCTACAGTTTACTTTATTTCAAGCCATTTTTTCGACAATTGTAACATTAATGATTGGTATTCCTATAGCTTGGATGTTAGGAAGGTATAGATGGCCATTAGAATCATTGATAAGAACAGTGTTAACCTTACCATTTGTGATTCCCTCAATAATTGCTGCAATGGGCATTCTTACGATTATTGGACCACATGGGATTAACATTAGGGCTGACGAAGATACATGGTGGTGGACACTTATAATTGCACATGCTTGGTTTAATATGGCACTTGTAATTAGATTCTGTGAACCTATCTTAACTACATTAGACCCTAGTTTAGAGGAACAATTAAGATTATTACCAAACGGACAAACACGAATTTCAAGATTTAGGTATCTATGGGCTCCATTACTCGTCCCCTCAATTACAGCAGCAGCTTGTATGACATTTGTATTTTCATTCACGTCCTTCGCACTAGTTAGATGGATCACTGTTGGAAATGAGAGTTTGGAGAGTATGATGGCAACAATCTCATCTTCAGCAGGCATCGAAGGATATATGGAATTTACCTCAGAAATGGTACTAGGTGCATCAATAATTCAATTTTTAATTTTACTAATTTCATTGTGGATTACATCTATAATTCAAAGAAACAGAAAATCTAAAATTCCTCAGGTTAATACAAAGTTTGTGAAAACAAAAAATTCAATGGGCTGGTTAATTATTGTTCCAGCTCTCATTTTCGCACTTTTACCAATAATATCAGTTTTTTTAGGTTCTTTTAGAATTAGAGAGCCTGTTGAAAACGAAATAATTTTTAGATGGAGTTTTGATGCCTGGGTTGTAGCCTGGCGAGGATCTAACTCTTTTCCTCCGTTAACTGATGCATTAATAAACTCTATTGGTTACGCAATAATTACTCTTTGTGTCTCATTACCTATCGGATTTTCATTAGCATCTACAATCAGTAAATTAGAAGAAAATCATAAGTTTTTATCTCAAGTTCTAGATGTTTTTACAATGTTGCCTTTTGCTTTAAGTGCAGCTATGGTCGGATTAGGAGTATTGCTTGGCATTATAAAATTGGATATTGGCTTTTTACATAATTTCTGGCCGCTTCCAGCACTAGCTCATATTATGTTAACAGTTCCGTTTGTTGTTAGAATTTTTTTACCAGCCATAAGATCACTAGACCCGATGTATGACGAGAATGCTAAGGTGCTAGGACTTAAACCATGGAAAAGATTCTTCAGTGTTAAATTACCATTATTGAAGAGTTCACTTATTATCTCTACAATATTTACATTAGCTATGTCTTTAGGAGAATTTGGAGCATCTTTTGTTGTGGCCCGTAATTCAGATTGGGTTACTTTACCATTATTGATAGACTCTTGGAGATCTAAACCAATGAAAGATCCATTTACTGGCCCCGCATCTAACGTAGTAGCAACGGTTTTGATGTTAATAACGATTATACTTTTTTTGTTTGCAGAAAGATATAGAACCAATAAGGAAGGAGGTATGTTTTAAATGCTAAAATGCAAAGCACTTTCCAAGAAATTTGAGCACATATTATTTGATAATCTTGATATATTTCTTGAACCTGGTGAAATATTGGCAATAATTGGGCCTTCAGGATGTGGTAAAACAACATTATTGAGGTGTATATGTGGGCTTGAAGAATTAGATTCTGGCTACATAGAATTGAATGGTGAAGAAATTACGAATTTGAAGGTAGAAGAAAGGGGAATAGGTATGATTTTTCAAAAACCCGTTTTGTATCCTCATTTATCCGTTTCTGGAAATCTGGCCCTTGCTTCAAAAAATAAACACAGTGAAGCCCTTACAGAAGTCGGCTTATCAGGTTTTGAAGAACGCTCAGTGCACAAACTGTCTGGGGGAGAAGGGCAGAGAGTGGCTCTTGCCAGAGCATTATTAGCCAATCCAAAGGTCTTGTTGCTTGATGAACCATTTAGTGCTTTAGATAACAAACTATCACTTAAATTAATTTCTGATGTTAGGAAGTTACTAAAAAAGCGTAATTGCCCAAGTATTTTAGTTACACATAACTACAAAGAGGCTGAATTATTTTCGGACAGAATTATTGATATTTCATTAATTGAGAATTGAATTTATTTAGTAATTTAATTTTTCGAATACAAGTCTTTATGAGTTAATTAAATGTGAATATATCATGCGAAGCGTGAAATTTGTTATAAAAACTCACACTGTATTTGAAGGTGGCGGGTTTAAAGTTCGAAGACCTGTTTCTATGGGCAGTCTCATGAGCCCTTTTTTACTCCTTGATGAAATGGGTCCAGCAGATTATGGGCCAGGTGAAGCAATAGGCGCACCATGGCACCCTCATCGGGGTTTTGAAACTGTAACTTACATGTTAGCTGGTCAAATGCAGCACGAGGATAGTGCTGGAAATAAAGGAGACTTACTTCCAGGAGATGTCCAATGGATGACGGCAGGCAGAGGTATCATTCATTCAGAGGAACCACATCCCGATTTTAAAAGAAAAGGTGGTCTAATGCACGGATTTCAAATCTGGATTAATTTACCAGCGAAACATAAAATGATGCCACCACGTTATCAAGAGATTCCAGCTTCTGAATCCCCTATGATTGAAAAAAATGGAGTTTGGGCAAGAGTTATCGCAGGTGAGTGTTTAGGAATTAGATCCAAGATTGATACTATGGTTCCTATAGAATATATTCACGTCAGAATGAATAACAACTCGGTTTTAGAAAAAGAAATTGAGTCATCCTTAAACACAATGATTTACGTTTTTGGAGGGCAAATTACTATTCAAGATAAAATTATTAAAGACGGAGAATTAGCACTTTTATCAGAGGGACCAAAGTTAAAAATAAAAACAAAAGACTCATCTGAATTTTTAATACTTGCAGGCCCTGAATTGAATGAACCTATAGCACGTCATGGACCTTTCGTAATGAACACTAGAGAAGAAATACAACAAGCATTTACTGATTTTAGAAATGGAACATTTGCTAACTGAGAAACAAAAATTAGATTAATTATACAATTAGGAAGTGGATAGTAATTTCCTTGACTTTTTCACAAGATTAATTATTTCGACTCTTAAATCATCAGCTTTTATTCTTTTTTCAAAGGGGGTATACGTCATGCGTTCAGGATTATTTGAATGCATCATAATTCCTCCACAATCTAAATCGATCATCTTTACAGTTTTCGGAGAGAAATCATGAATGCCTTGACATATGGTAATCATTGCATCTTCATGGTCATCATTCATATGTTCTATCGATCCAACTTTAATATTTTGAATCTCAATATCAGAAATTTCCTTTTCCACTTCATCACCATTTATCCAACAGATTTTACCGAATCCAGCTATATACCTTACTTTTTCTATATTTTTCATTTTCCAAAAATAGAAATTATGTGTTTCTAAATAACTTTTAGCGCTAGGAACTCTTTGGCAATATCTAACCAACATTCTTTCTTCTTCTTCTTCAGATACGTGTATACATTTTTCTAGTTCACTCATATTGAACTTATCTTTTCTAGATGGAGTAATCACACGTTCAAATTCTCCAAAAATACTTGCCCTCCAATTTGATTGAGGATCCCCTTTTGGATTTGGATGAGAGATAAATAAACAGGATTTAGAATTAGTCAGTATATTTTTAGTATGTGCAGCTATTTCGGCAATCAGAATGTAGGGCATACCGTCACTGCTTATAGCGAATGGTACTATTGATCCATAAGGAAAACCTTCTAATTCTGAATGTGATGATATAGTGCATAAGGTTCCGTGATGAACATCTTCTAGCCATTGAGCGACATTTGATGCGGGGTTTTCATTTTTATTAGCTAGTCTTTCAGCTAAAACTGAACTATTAGAATCTGACGTATTACTTTCAGACATAATCCTGTGGTATAATGGTTATCTTATAAAACCATCATCTTAAGTTATGATTTAGATATTACCGAGTTTCTCTAATGTGGATTTTATCCAGTTTTCGCACTCGTCATCATCATCATAATCTACATCACAATCAATTCTATCATTTACCCTTTTTCCACCTTTCTGCTCGATTATTGTATCCCACTGTTTTCCAGACTCACAGAAAAATTCGTATGCAGTATCGCCGAGGGCAAGGACTGCAAAATTTACATTGTCCATTGACCCTTCATCCGCTTCACAGACATCTTCATACAAATCTTCAGCATTTGTTGGTTGGTCTCCTTCTCCCCAAGTGCTACAGCAAATTAGCAGTCTTTTCGAGTTAGAGATATCTTCAACAGACACATCATCCATGTCCATAATCTTAGCATCTAGTCCATAATCCCCTGCCAAGCTTTTAGCATCATCAGCCAAAGCTTCAGAATTACCTGTTTCCGTTCCAAAAATTATCAATATTTCTTTATCACTCATGTTCATTCCTCCTCTTCTTTCCTTTTATTTTTTTGTTTAATTTCGTCTTTAATTATTATTCTCATAGACTCGTATTCTGTTCTTTTTTCTACTACACAACTCACTCCATACACTGTAGCAATATTCTCTTCATTTAACACTTCTTCTGGTGTTCCCTCTCCAATTAATTCGTTTTGATGGAGGAGTAAAATTCTATCTGCAAAACGTGCGGCAATGTTAATATCATGAATAGCAATTATTGCAGATTTATCTTTACCTTCTCGTATTAATTTCTTTATATTTTTCATTACAACAATTTGATTTTTTAAATCTAAATCGCTTGTAGGTTCATCCATTAGTAATAACTTCGAATCTTGAGCAACAGCTTTTGCAATGATTACTCTCTGTCTTTCCCCGCCTGATAATTTGTTAAAACTTCTGAAAGCAAAATCCTCTAATTTCAAAAATTTTAATGTATTCGACACTATTTCCCTGTCATTTTCTGAAACTCTCCAATTAATATGCGGTCTTCTTCCAAGAAGAACAACATCAAAAACATCCATTGAAAACTGAGTCAATACGGATTGTGGGACATAAGATATGTTTTTAGCCAACTCAACTAAATTTAAATCGTTAATATCTTTGTTTAGTAGTTTAATAAATCCTTTTTCAGGTTTAAGAATTCTATTTACGCATTTTAGCATTGTTGACTTACCTGCGCCATTGATGCCTAAGACAGCCACGAGTTCATTTTTTGGAATTGTGAAGTTAATTCCATTCAAAACTTTATTTTCACCCCAACTAAAATGTAAATTTTCTACTGATAACAATTCGTCATTATCAATTATTGAGTAATTTTGAGCGTAATTTTTATAATTATTCATCAATACTTCCTCCTCTTCTGAAGTAGTAGATACATGAAAAATGGCCCTCCTATTATTGATAACATTATTCCAACAGGAATAACTATTGGAGCGAATAATGTTCTTCCAAGAGTATCAGCGAATAACATCAGCAACGAACCGAATACAGCAGAACATGGTATCAACTTTCTGTAATCATTACCCACAATCAATCTACTCATGTGCGGCGCCGCTAATCCTAAGAAACCAATCAAACCCGTAAAAGAAATTATTATCGAGGTCATAAATGCGGACAATATTAGAATTTTTTTACGAGTTACTATAGGATCTACTCCTGTTGATATAGCAAAATCATCACCCCCTAAAGAGAGTGAATTCAAGTCCCATGCCCATTTCATTGCATTTGGCATAAGTAGAATAATAATTATTGATATACTAATTGATTGAATAAGTGATGTTCTAGCTAGGCTTCCAAAAGACCAGTGAGTTAGTTGTGATAATTGGGAGTCGCTGGCAAAATACGTCATTGTTGAAACAATAGCACCGCAAATGAATGTAATTGCTATTCCCACCAAAATGTAAGATTCTGCAGAAACAGATCTGTAATTACCTAATTTAATGATTAAGAACACAACAAATAGAGAGAAAATAAAAGCATTTGTAATAATTACAGTTTCTGCGCCTGTAAATGGTATTGGCGGAATATCCAATGCAACTGAAAAGATAGCCATAGAGATCATATTAACTGGATAAATTATTATGTTGAGAATTAAATTCCATAAAAAATCTATAATTATTCCAATAGGCTCACTAATTGAAAATCCAATAATGATGCCCAAAGCAGCGCCTAGAGCAGCACCAGAAGCAACTCCTAAAGTCAGTGGAGATACTAACGGATTTCCTAGACTGCCCTGCATTAATGCACCTGCGGTGGCCAATGCTGCACCCCCTACGATTGCTATAATAACCCTAGGAAGACGTATTCTCCAAATTATTGAAGATTGTATGTCATTCGATTGATCAATTCCTAGAACAATTTTAAAAGTCGAAAAAAAACCCAAATTTTCAGATGACCCTACTCCCATTGAGGTTATAGCTAAGATTAAAGTAACTAATGAGAGAGCCAAAATTAATAAAATCTGAAATTTAGATTTTTTAATATGTATCTCTGAAATACTTTCCATCTAATCAACAACCATAGTTTTACATACGAATTTACCCTTTTTGTCAATATTGTGATATTTACTAAAATAATCAATTAGGTAAGCTTCCGCATCTAAATCATCGAATAATTCCGGATGTAGCATTTTTGCGAGGGTTGGTAATCCATGGATCATCATTGGACCTGCGAACTCTCCAGACATGATCATCATAGAGTTATTTTTTACAGCATTCATATGTTCAAATCCAACTCTTCCCCTAATAAAATCAAGATGTTCATCACAACTAATTCCCTCATTATCGTATGAATTAAATCCAATATCAAAAGTAATACCATCAAACATCATATAATCTGGATTTTGAGATATTATTTTTTCCATGTCTACATGAGTCGTATGTCCTGGTAAATCTTTAAAAACATTAATTCCACCTGCCCTTTCGATAATATCTGTCCACTGAGAAGTGCCTGTCAAGACAACAGGATCTCTAGTAAGTGACGCATGATGTTCCATCACTATTCGTGGTCTTTCAGAATAATTTAGTAATGATATTCTTTTTGAGATATCATTTTCAATTCTTTCAAATTCATCAAATAGAGCATCTCTTTCAATTTCTTTCCCAAAAAGTTTTGCCGTTACATTTATTTCATCTCTTAAAGAATCATATTTATAAAAATCTAAAGCAATAACCTTTATTCCAATAGGTTCTAATTTCATTCTAATTGCTTTAGTATCTACCATTCCATTGGTGGCAAAAACAATGTATACTTCTGGTCTAGTATCAATCAATGCTTCAAAGTCAATTTCAGAATGCGCAGATCTTTGGATTTGTTTTTTGTCTACATATTCAGGCCATAATTCTTCATCATAGAAATCTCCTGAAACTCCAACGACCACAGAGGGGTCAACACCTAGCATTCTCATTACAGTTGCGGCATAAGTATTTGCTATAGCTATTCTTTTCGGTTCTTCACTAAAATTGTGCCAGACTTCATTTGAATCTTGAACAGAGATTGAATACTCTGGAATAATTGGTGAAACATTACTATCATTTACATCATTGAAAAAATATTGTATTGTGGTAACTGATATAAGTAGAATAAAAATTTGCAATCCAATAATAATTTTTTTATCCATTAAAACCTCTCCTTTTAATTATGGCAGCACTCAAAAGAACAACAGCAGAAAGAGCTAAATTTATTGGAGCAGGAGTTTCTTTGTTTTCAACTAGCGGTGGTGAAACTACAGGCTCTACATTTACGAAAATTGAGGATGAATATTCGGAAACTTTTCCATTTTCTATAGCCGCTTTGATTTGAATTCTATTCTGTCCGACATTTAGTTTATCTATTGTAATTTTATTCTCAGTACCATTATAAACTTCAGTCGTAATTCCATCTCCAAAATAATCAGTGACAATTACTGAATACCATTTGATATTTTCAATTTCATCCCAACTTATTTCGATAGATTCATTTTCAAAAATTTTTAGATTAATTCCCTCATTTAATTCAGGTATAGTTTTGATATTGCTAGGAGGTGGAAGAATATAACCAATATTAACATTCAATGATGTACTTCTAATTGGGTTATCATTTCTAAAAGCCATCAAAAAATATGTAAACTCACCATCGTTTCTGTCTCTTATTTCAAATGATAAATCCTTACCTTCGTATATTAATACATCATTTTCAAATAATTGATAAAACTCAGTTCCTGGAAATACTCCCCATTCTAAAGTATAGTCTTTGACAGAGAAATCTCCTCCTTCTGTAATAAATTGAGGTGATGTTGGAACATCATATGAAGTTAGTTCGGAAATCACGGAATCACTATGTGAACCAGGTAACCTATCGATTATTTTCACCCAATTTCTTACCGTTTCGTTATACCATAATTCCCACGATATCACATCATCCTTGAGATCAATAATTTGAAAATATGTGGTTGAAAAATTCCCGGCGACAGTTTCAATCATCACATTTTTGTATATATTCACGATATTTTGTGTATCATCATAACCGTTTGGATGCCCAGGTACTCCAATAATATTAGTTCGGTTAAAGTGCATATTTAAACTACTATCAGAGGTCAACAGGTCTGCATTAGTTCCGTTCAAATTAGTGAAATCCCACCCCATAGTTCCTTCAACATAATATGATGAGGAGGAAGGAGCATCAGCCCAATATGTCTTAATATTCAACAAATTTTCTGAATCAACCCAACGATATGCTTTTTCTCCGTCTTCATAACTATCATCGGAAACTCTGAGTAGAAAACATTCTTTATTCATACCGAATGAATCTTTTATTATTTCTGAACCTACCGCAGTATATGTTCGATTATGTTGGTATTCAGGAGTGTGTCTTATGTGATAGTCCCAACTCATTCCGACAGACCACCAGTCCTCATTTCTTTGTTCTTGTATCACAATCAGAATAAATGGTTGGTAACTTGAAGTAGTTCCATTTCGATTTTTAGCTATGACATCAAATTCATAAGTACCGGGTTTATCTGTCCAAAAATAGTAAAATTCACTTTGTGTTTTCTGTATTGAAACGCCGTCTACAAACAATTCATATTCGTCTGTATATTGTCCTCCATTCCATTTAATTTGGAAACCATCCATAATTGGAATAGTTTGAACAGAGGATTCGAAGGTTACATTACCAGGTAAATTAATGTCTATAGTAGAACTTACGTTTAACCACCCATCACATTCATTAATGAATTCATTGATTGGTTCTACAATTTCTTCTCCATTCTGTTGATAAGTAATGAGTTCTGTATTTCCAACTGTCAAATTTTGCAGTAGATAGAACCCATCTGAATTTGTTATTGCATTTTCAACACCATTCGAGACAGATACCCCTGGAAGTGGAGCACCATTAGGATCCTTGACGTATCCATATTTACTCTGTGAACCTTTGAAGACTTCAAAATTATTTGGGGTGTCCCCGCTCATTTTAAAGTGAATATCATTACAAGTAGAGTCTCCATTTCCACCAAAAGTTGTTATTAACGAGTAATACTCCCCAATTTCATAAACACCGAATTCGGCTCTTCCTTGATCCCAAAAATTGGCATTCTCAATTAAAACACCTGTAGAATCTGTAATTTTAGAACAATCTTCATCATCTCCTAGTTCACAATTATCATTGACATTCTGAAGGTATGGATCCCCATTTTCATCAAAGAGTTTAATCGTCACCCAATTCATTCCGACATACCAATCTAATTCAATGTCAGATTCTACCAGAATTTTTCTGTAGGAAACGGTATGACCATCATTCATAAAATATGCACGAATTGTATGTTCTCCTGCTGTTACTCCTTCAAATGTATATGTTCCGTAGTCAGGAGAGGATACATTATCGTTAGACCAAGAGGATTTCATAGAGTCTACTTTTATTGATGTGAGATTGGCTATTTCTCCAGTTTTTGTGTATATATTTCCGTAAATAGTAAAAGTTTCCTCAATTGTTTCATTTGTAGAATTTTCTGTAGCGTTAATTGGTAATAAAACCATCATAATTAGAAAGTATGCAATGAATATTCTGCTCTTCATGAACAGTCGTGTAGCAACTGATATTTAGGTTAACCTAAAACCTGTTAAATCCATATAGTCCTTGTCTACTTAATACCAAAAAAATAAGAAATATTTTAGCGACCCCACCGCAATGACTAGAATGACAATCGGGGTTTTACTAGTCATTATTATCAATATTTTTACGATTTTGCCAATTTTTGAGGAGGCAAAAGGTCTTTCGATATCTACAGTATCTAAACAGGATGAACTCAATTGTAGTCAACATAATTTGACACTAACAAATGAAATTCACGTTGATAATCAATTAGGCAATAATAATTATTCTGGTACAAAAGAGTGCCCTTTTAGATCTGTTGATGAAGCGTTAAAAGTATCTAGAGACGGGGATACTATTATTCTTCATGAGGGTGTTTATTATGAAGAGATTTTTATTGAAAATTTTGAAAATTTAACTATACGTAAAGCCGAAAATAATAGAGTGGTATTTGATGGAACCTCTAGTATCATTGATGATTTAAATGGTACTTGGATTCATTCTTCGAATGAAATTTACGAGGTTGAAATAGATCAGAAAGGCTGGCAAGTCTTCGTAGATTACAAAGAACAGGTACCCGCACGGTGGCCAAATGCAAACTTCACAGATTTTTCGGTATTTGACCAAACAAACAATTGGGCCAAAGGTACAATTGATGAAGGAGGTAATTACATCAATGGAGAATTGCAAGATAATGGGAAATTAAGCTCAAGTGGCATTGATCCAGTTGGAGCAATAGCAATTCTAAATGTGGGCTCTTTCAAGACTTGGAGTAGAACCATTAATGATTACGACTCCACTAATAACACTTTGTTATATGATCAAGTCCCAAATTGGAAGACGAAACACCATCATTACTTTTTGGAGGGAAAGAGAGAATTGATTGATGTTCCAGGTGAATGGTGGTTCGATAGTAGTGTTAACAAATTGCATATGAAATTTGAAAATGGAACAAATCCAAATAATTTAGACATTAGAGTTAAAACCCAAGCTTATGCATTTAACATCACTAACAGCAACAATATTTCGATAGAAGGGTTAGAATTCTTCGGAACTACGTTCAATATTAACCATTGTAACGGTTGCGTTGTCAGAGATTCTGATTTTATGTATCCTAGTACTTCCAAAAGAGGTTTAGGAATTGTGGGAGAAGATGTGGAAGAAAGATGGGTTTCGAGAATGGACTTCTGCACTAACAGTTTGATAGACAACTCTTCATTTGCTTACACAGACGGCTCTGCACTTGAATTTCATGGGGCCTCCTTGAAGTCTCACAATAATACAGTAAACAATACGCATTTTGAATATATTGATTGGTCATCTTCTGATTTAATTGGATTGATGGTGACAATATACGATGGAGGAAAAGATAACACTTTTTCTAATAATACGGTTAAAAATACAGGGGCATCATCAACACTTAGCATTGGAGACTCACCAAAAATATTTTTTAATAATATTTCAAATACGGGCTTGATTCAAAGCGATGGGGCAGTAGTTCAAATGATGATGTTAGAACAACAAGGCGCGCAAATAGCGTATAATTGGATTCATAACACTGAAAAATATGGAATTAGAATGGATGGACCAGCGGGCGGAATCAACTTAGGAAGAAACGCAACTATACATCATAACGTATTATGGAATATAAAAACAGGAATAATGGCTAAGGGTGACTATCATGAGATTAGCTATAATACTGTATTTGGTGGGGGTTTAGACTTAGGTAAAAATGATATAATTATTTTATTTGAGAACGGAGAAGGAAATGAAAACTCATCAACGAATAATAATGCCGCAGATAAAATATCTGCTCATAGATCGAAGTCATACGAAGAACATCCTGTCAAAGGATATTTTGTCGATAACTATAATGGGTATCAAGAGGGATTAGGCGAGGTGGAAAATTACTTATTAGATCCAGATAATTATGATTTTAGACCGATAAATAACTCACCACTGGATAATCTAAGTGCAGGAGCATATCAGGCATCAGATCCAGACCCATGGGAACCAGGCGCCGAGAGAAAATGGATTATAATGCAATCGTTATATAAAGGATGTACAAATATTTCAGCGAAAAATTACGATTATTTGGCAGGAATACACAATCATGAGTGTATGTTTGATGTTGAAATTCAACCCGAACCTGAGCCTGAACCTGACGGGCATTGTTTAATCATAGACAATCTAACTGTCAACGAGACCTATTTTGTTACCCTTGACCTTGTGAATACATGTGATAAAAGCATACACTATCCAGGAGTTAATGCCACAGCAGATCACCTTCTGGTCAGTGGATTTCCGGACTATGTCGAGTGGTATTACCTAATATTCCCCCACACAACCTACAACCACTCTTGGCAACTTTATTTTGATGAGGCGATTTCTAATGGAACTGAGATTTCGTTTAACTTTGAAGCAGCCATCTTGAGTTGTGAAGAAGAAGGTTATTGGCACGATTGTCCAGATTCGATACTTGAGTATACATTTACATTAATTTGGGTTGATAATGAAACGGAAGAAGATTCAAAAACAGAACAGTTTATTGAATTCCATAATGAAACAGATGATTTAGATAATGATGATAATGATGGAATACCAAATGAAAAATTCGATCTTAAAAAATTTTATCAAGATTTTTGTTGTACAATTGGTTGTGGATTATTAATGGGTTCACCATTTCTACTATGGCCTAAGAAGGAAAAATCATTGAATAAAGTAGAGGTTCCCCCAAAATCTATAATTCTTGAAAACTTACACGAGAAAAAATAATATTTAATCTTAATTTATTTTAGTAATTACAATAAGAATAAGAAAATTACTTTTTTCCAAACATTACTAATGTACCAATGAAGTTTTCATTAGAAGCAACTTGATGGATTTCTACATCTTTAAACCCTGCATCTAACATTCCCTTTTTCCAATCATTAATGCTAAGTTTTGTCATATGCACATTCAATTTTTCAGGCCAACTATGACAGTCTTCATTTTCCAAATAATAATCAATTCCAGCTATAAATAAACCATCTGGATTAAGCCAAAAATTAAAAAAATCTTTTAACATTTTTAGGGGGTCTTTTAGATAATATAAAAACTCCATACTATGTATTAAATCGAACTTTTCTTGAGGTTTCCAATGAGGAAGTTTAGCGTGAATATAATTTCCTTCAGGATCAATTTCTTTCGCTTTTATTATCATCTTTTCCGAACCATCAATTCCCACAATTTTTTTACATTTTTGATTTTGTGATAGTTTCCTACAAACCCAACCATTTCCACACCCAACATCAACGGCAGCAAACATATAGTTTAATTTAGGATTAATTAAAGATAGCATTTTATTTACAGAGGGTGCGTGTCCTATTTCCATTCCTTCATCCTTTTTTTTTGAGACCCACTCTGAAAATACATCCGTAGCATCTAACTTCTCCATTTTTAATTGTAAATTGATTCACCCAATCAATCTTACTAATTTTTGATGATTGTACATAAGTGTTTAATTATTATTTCGTCACAGCGGAGACTATGACTAAGAGAGGATTGACCTGTATTTTTGTATTGCTGATTATGATAAGTTCTGGATGTACAGGAGCTGTTGAAGAAGTCGTTAATGAAATTGAGGATATAGATTCTCCAATTATTGATGAAGTAATTGATGATGTGTTAGCTCCAATTTCAAACTGGATGGAGGTTGGAGATAGAGATAGAACCTCTCCTAATTTAGTATCTTACAACTCTTGCGACTTATTAGAAAACGAAATTCGTGAAAATTTAAAAGAAAAAATGCGAATAAATATTTTACAACAATCTTCTGATTATTATGGAGGAGGAATTTGGATAGAAGATGACATGGTTTTCGATGACGGGATGGCTGAAGGAGCCCCAGTTGCATCCGACTCTGCCGATTCGTCATCAACTTCTAATTCTAATACTAGAGAAGAGGGAGTAGATTTCTCTGGCACTAATAATCAGGAAGAAGGAGTCGATGAATCAGATTTTGTTAAAACAGATGGAGATAATATTTACGTTATTAATAATGGAAAATTAATTATCTTAGGAGTTCCTGAGTTTGGAGACATAATTTTTAGTTCTTCAATTCAAATCGAAGGTAACGCAAGAGAGATGATGCTTTACGGAGATAAATTAGTTGTACTTTCTTCAATTTATACTTGGGGCCTTCCTCAGGAAGATGAATTAAGAACTTTGTTGACCGATGTAGTTTCTGGTCAATCTAGAATGCGAGCATCTAGTCTAACAAAGTTTACTGTGATTGATATTGAAATTAAAGATTCACCGCAAATAACTAGTGAGTTGTATTTAGAAGGCCAATATTTGACTGCTAGAGAGCAAAATGGAATGGTTAGAGCAATAACACATGGATACTTAGATTTACCCGGCCTATTAAATTGGGTAATAATTCCTCAAGATTTACAAGATGAATATTATAACAGCGGGTTGGATTGGGAAGATTCGCGTCGTCAGGATATTTGGAATGCCTCAATGAATTATACAATTCAACAGAATAATATTATAATTAACAACTCACAAATTCAAGACGTAATGCCTCAGATGTATCACAAGAGTGGTACATCAGTTGTCAAGGTACCGATGCATACTGAAACTTGCAATGAGTTTGTTGCATCCGAGGACAATGCAGGCATTGAATTCACCTCTATTCTAACACTTGATTTGCTAAGTTTAGGATTTAGTTTTGAGGCTGACCATCTGATGGGTAATTGGCCGACAATTTATGCTTCAGGAGATACATTATTAATCGCCGAACCGGCTCATGATTGGTGGTGGTACTGGGGCTCTGAAGACATTAAGGAGGAAACAAATATACATGCATTTTCATTAGATAATCAGGGAACTACGTATCTTGGAAGTGGAAGAGTCGATGGTACAGTCTTAAATCAATTTTCATTGTCAGAGTACGAGGGTAATATTCGTTTAGCCACAACTACAGGAGAATGGAATCGTTGGTGGGTTTCAGATCCTGACCCTATGGAAAACCATGTTATTATCCTACAACCCAATGAATCTACATCTACTTTAGACGAAATCGGTAGAATTGATGGAATTGCTCCCAACGAAAGAATTTGGTCAGCTAGATTTATGGAGGATAGAGCATATATTGTTACATTCAGAGATATTGACCCTTTATGGACAATTGACCTATCTAATCCATATTCACCTGTAATTATGGGTGAATTAAAAATTCCAGGTGTCTCGACATACATTCATCCTTTAAGCGATAGTAATATCTTAACAATAGGTATTGGTCCTGAAAATTTAGAAACAGGCTTAGGTTTAGATTGGTCAACAACTCAAGTATCATTATTCGACGTAAGTAATTTTTCAAACCCAAATTTAGCTTCTGTATTATCGTTGTCTCCACCCCCCCCTGAAGAAGGTGAGGTGCAATGGAATTGGGCGTACAGTGAGGCAACTTACGAACACAAGGCTTTCCAATATTGGGCACCTAAAAATATGTTAGCAATACCTTTGTCAACTTACAGCAGTACTTATGTCGAATCAACTAGTGAAGATAAATTAGCTTGGTGCGAAGATCAAGTTCCTTACATGAGCTGGATGCTAGATGATCGTGAATTTTCTGATGAAACTGAAGATGAAGAACCTATGCGTGATGAATCAGGAGGTAATGAACCTCCTGAAGATGAATCTAGAGAAGACGAATCTAGTCAAAGCACCACCTCCGATGGCGATGATAGAGTAAATCAGCAAGAAAACCTAACCGAAGAGGAGAGAGAGTATTTATTGAATTATTGTATGGAAACTTATTACCATTATGGTAGTTGGAAATATGAGTATCTAAGCCAACTAATCGTAGTTAATGTCGAAGAGGGATTACCATTATCGATTCATGGGATTGTAGATCATAGCGATTTCTACAATCTACAAGAATGTGAAACAGGTTATTGTTTTAATGGAGACACTGCAATCCGCAGATCTATATTTATGGGAGATTATATTTATTCAATCTCCTCTGGAGGAATAATTGTTACTAATTTGGAGGATATGGAAAATACGGATCAAATCAAATTTGTCGATTATGTTGTTAATGAAGAGAATACTACAGACACATTTGAAAACAGAGATTGAACTAGTTTGATGTGACTACCATGTCTCGATCAATTAAGATAGAAAACCAAAATCTTGGTTCATACGATTGGAAAATTCCTCGAGGGAAAGAAGCAAATGAAATGCTACAAGGTTATTTGAGACCACAATATATCAAGTGTGGAGAGCAACTCTCTTTCCATACTTCATCTAAGATAGATAGTTGTAAATTTATCATTAGAATTTATCGGTTAGGATGGTATAATGGAGCAGGGGCTAAACAAGTATATCGTTCATCTGAGTTATCTACAAAAAATCATGGATTCTGGACTAAAGATAATGGCTTTAATGAAGAGAATAACTTTTCCAATCATATTGAAGGTATGGATTGGCCTAGTAGTTTCAAGATTCAGATACCTGACAATTGGATATCTGGAATTTATATAGCGAAATTTAGTTTGACACATACAGATCCTTCATTAGAAAAGTCATATATCCATCCATTTTGGATTTGTTCACCTAAAAATAATGGAATTAAAATTGCAGTAGTTAATTCATTAATTTCTAGTCAATGTAGGAATTGGTGGGGGGGTGAAAATGCAGTCAGCATCACTGATAGAAGTAACGAAATATTTTCTGACGATAAGTCAATCAAAACACTATCCTTTAATCGACCACATTATAATCCTCGGGGAGGAGATGCTTTGAGGTGGAATTATCCATTGATTAAATGGTTAGAAAAAAATAACATTGATATTGCATTTCACACTGATCTGGAATTAGAAAATGACACGAGTCTATTGGATAACTACACTCATATTATTACGTCAGGTCCAACGCGTTACTGGACGGAAAAAATAGAGGATGCATACAAGAATACAGTTGAATGTGGTAACCATTTGATACATCTTGGCTCAGAAGCAGGACAGTATATTGTGAGGTTGGAAAAAGACAAACAAGGTTTTTATGAAAAAGTTGTTTTGAGCGATAATATAGATGATCCAAATATTGGGCCTCGTTTAGAAAATAAATTTTTTTCCACCACCGTTTCAGGTAAAAACAAAAACCCCCCTTGGAATAATTATAACATTAGCAGAGAATTTTTAAAAATTTTTAGTATACCCAAACCTGTAACAAATAATGTTGAAGGGTTAATTGGCCTATCATGGGATAAATCAAAAAAGATTAAGGGATTAAAGGTAGTTTCAAAAAACAAAATTAAGCAAAAAATGTTTTCAAATAGTTATGCTAATTCACATATTCTTGAATTTCCTTCTAAAGGCAGAATTTTTAATGCCGGGGTATCAAACTGGACATGGGCTTTAGAAAATTATAGTAATCATGGCAATGTTATAAAAGATGTGACAATTCAAAGATTAACATTAGAATTAATTGGTTTAGATCATAATAAATACATTAATTCAGATTTTTCATTTAATTCAAGAGATAATATTAATTTAAATTTTGAAGATTACAAAAAATTACTGATGAAGGACCCACACGATTTCGATTCATTACTTAATGCTGGAATATACCTTTGGGATAATAATCAGTTTCGAGAAGCAGAGCTCTATTTTGAAAAAGCAGTAAATGTGAACCCAAAATCCTTAGTTGCTGTATATAGATTAGCACGAAACCACCATAAATTACAAAATTATGAAGATATGTTAGAATTGTATGAAAAACTCTTACGTGGCGACCCTGAGAATATGACCTATCAGATACAATATTGTGAATTATTAATAAATTTACAAGATTATGAAAAAGCAGAGATTCAAATTAAAAAACTTGAAGATAAATCAGATTCAAACAAATACCCGGATTTAGAAATTAGGAAATTAACTATGCTAGCGAGTTGCGCATTAAAAGCTAAAAGATTACAAATTTCAGAAGATTATTGCACAATGGCATTAATTGCCAAACCTGAATATTTACCCGCTTTAGTGACTCATGCGAGAATAGCTCATAACATGGGAGATTATTTCCTAGCGGAACAAAGATGGAAATTAGTCTTGAAACAGAAACCGTCACATTATTCTGCAATAATGGGTATAGCTAGGGCCGATTTTAAAAAAGGTAATTTCATTGAGGGTGAAACTATATTAAAAAAATTAATTAATGATGATAGTCATAATCACAGAATTTGGCCTTATATTGAGTTAATTAATTTGACATTCAACCATCTTAAAGACTATGAATATACAGCAAGGATTTGTAAATTATTATTTCAGAATTTGGGAGAAAATATGTCCAATCATCGTAATATTGAACATATTCCAGTATGTCACTTGGCACTATCTCTATCTAAGTTAGGTAAATACGATGAATCAATTGATTTATTATCTAGATACTTAAAGGAGGATTCTGAAAATGCAGAATATAAACTTGCTTTAAGTCAGGTTTACAGAGAAAAAAATCAAGGAAAGCCCGCTTTTGAATACTTTAAGAAAGTATTCGAAAATTTTAATCAAGAAATATGTAACTTAATGTCCAATGGAGATAATATGGAAATTTCAGTAGAAAACCTACTCCCTGATGGTCAATCTAAAATTGAAAATGGACCTTTAATTTCAGTAATTATGACGGCATATAAGGCAACGGATTTAATTGAGGTTGCGATTAATTCAATACTAAATCAAACATATCAAAACTTTGAATTAATCGTTATTGATGATGCTAGTCCTGATGATACATTTGAACAAATAAGCACTTTAGCAAAATTAGATAAACGTATCATACCCATTAAATTAGAAACCAACGGAGGAACTTATGTTGCCAAAAATCATGGTTTACTGAGAGCTAAAGGTAAATATGTAGCATTTCATGATTCAGATGATTGGTGCCATCCTGATAAACTAAAACTTCAGATTCAAAAATTAGAGCAAAATTCAGAGTTAGTCGGAGTTACAACAGGATATATTAGAGTTGATGAGAATAGCAATATAATCTATCGAGGTAAAGGAGCTATACGACATGCATGTATTTCATTAATGTTTAGAAGAGACATAATAATGAGCAATATCGGTTTTTTTGACAGCGTTAGGGTTTCTGCGGATTCAGAATTTGAAAGAAGAATTCACACCGTATTTGGAAAAAATTCTGTAGATCACTTTCACATACCAATGATTGTCGCAAGTGTTAGGTCTGATTCATTATCGGGGGGTGGTAAATTTGCATTGGATTGGACTGGGTTAAGTGGTCCCAGGTTAGATTACCGCAAACAATTTGAATTATTTCACGATAGAATAAGATTGGGTAAACAAAATGCTTATATTTCGTTTCCCTTACACGAGAGAGCATTTAAAGTACCAAGTATTTTATTAACGGGATAGAACTAAAAGAATAGATTTTACTATGAACAAATTGAAAAATTTAAATCAAGTCGGAGGGAGTAATGGGAGAAGAAGTCGTCATAAGAAAAATCCAAAATAGAATTTTATCTGGATTATTATTTTCTGTCCTAGCAGCATTTATTGTAGGTATTAATTTTTCACCAATTGAAGGATATTACGTTTTTGCAGTACTCTTCATTCTAATTTCTTTAACTATGGTTATTTCCAATCTAGAATTAATTAAAGTTAAATTAGAATTCTCATCATTCAAATTTATTTATTTATTTCTAGGTTTACTATTTTTTATATTGGTATCATTTTTGTTTAGCAATAATTTAGGTTATCCATTAGGCCCATCAATGATATTATCTCTTCTTTGTCTTTTATTCTTCAATTGGGTTTATTATTCCTTAGAACCCATGAGGGGATGATTTTCATAAAGTGGTGTTTAGATGAATGATAATAATGGTGCAGGCCCACCTCCAGTCAAAATTTTACGTCCCGAGTCAACAGTCACTTCAGAAAAGTTTCTAAGAGATAAACTTATTTCCGCCTCCTCAATTTTTGCAGATTTACTTCGACCGACTTATGGTCCAAAAGGTCTTGATAAAATGTTATACAAATCAAATGGCGAATCTACTATTACAAATGATGGAGCAAAAATAGTTTCAGAGTTAATGGTTAAACATCCAGCAGCAAAATCATTTGTAAGTTTGGGTGAATCTCAAGAATCTGCAGCTGGAGATGGTGTAACAGGTTGTATTTTATTTGCCGGAGCTTTGATGCATGAAGCTGGTCTTTTGATTAATAAGGGGCTCCATCCATTGGTAATAATAGATGGGTTTAGAGAAGCTTGTGATATAGCAGTTAAAAAATTTGATGAAGTGTCATCTGTATATTCAGATCAGGAATTATATAATGTAGCCAAAACAGCGTTGACAGGCAAAGTTACAGAAAATGTCTCAGATCGTATTGCAAGCCTGGCTATTATAGCATTGGAGCAAATCCAAAAAACAACCATATGTCAATCAGAAAATTTTTTTATGACAAAATCATCTAACAACACTCCGATGTCAGTTGAATTGATTAGAGGTTATATTCTTGAGAAAAAACTGCATTTAGACAGTACTCCCAAGGAATTAACTAATTGTAAAGTTGCCTTAATTAATAGCGAATTGGGATTCAAAGATCTTGTTAGAGATGCTGAAATAGAAATTAATTCACCTGAAGAATTATCTGGTTTTATCTATCATGAAGAACAAGAAGTTGAAGCTGTAAGTAAAAAATTAACCAATTTAGATATCAGTGCTGTCTTTACAACTGGTGATATCAATAAGAATATTTTACACGACTTATTATCAAAAAATATTTTCGTTCTTGGAGGATTAGAATCGATAGATTTAGAGAACATTGCTCTAGCTACAGGAGCGACTATTTGTCCTAGAGTAATAGACCTCTCTCCTGATGAATTAGGTAATATTGGCACAATTCAGACTACAACAGTTTCTAAAAATGGAGAGTTCATACAAAGGATAAAAATTGACGATTGTGACAGCACGAAATTAATCACTTTTGATATAGGCGGACCTGATGATTTAATAGTGGAGGAAACCATAAGATCTATACATGATTCAATTAAATCTGTTTGTCTGGCAGTTAATACAAAACATGTGCTAAGAGGGGGAGGAAACCCTCATTCATTAGCATCGATTGAAGTAATGAGATCTGCGGATGCTAAAGATGGAAGAGAGCGTTTGGGTATGGAAGCATTTTCAAGAGCACTTGAAACGATACCTGCAACCTTGGCAGCAAATGCAGGAAAGAGCAGCCTTGATACGGTAATTGAACTAAGAAGTAGATTAAAAGATGATTGTGTTGATTTAGGGGTTGATAAAAATGGCGAGATTTCTTCAATTACGGAGGCAAAAGAACCGACATTCTCATTAAAAAATTCAATTAGTTCTGCCACAGAAACAGTGATCGGTCTATTACGCGTAGATCAACTGATATCATCTAGGGGAGATTAATTTTTGAATCAAGTAAATCTGAGAATTTTTGAACATCTTTATTACAACTTTCTAATTCTTGAGAGTCAATTATTAATGAATGGGTATTTTCTTGAATTCCTATTACGCAGGGAGCATTACTGGCAAATTTTTCTAGGTATTCATTAAGTTCATCAAGGTGTAATAACTCGAATGGGATCTCTAAATTTTCCCTACATTCCTTGAATTGTGCTTTTTCTTTAATTTTACCATGAGTGATATCACATAATGCACAGTGTGCTTTACCTGTAATTTTACCAAATATATATTGTAATTCACCAATAATTGATCCTTTCGCATTGTATATCCCGACTAATTTTTCAAATTTTACCATTTTAATTACCAATTTGTACTTACGCCAGACAAATCTAATTATTATTTTATGGGGTTTCTTGATTAATTGCCTATGTTTGGACACTACCAAGGGAAACTACATGCATTCATCTCCTAGAGCATTAATAAGCGTATATGATAAGACAGGAATTATTGAATTTGCTAATGGATTACATAATTTAGGTTGGGAAATAATTTCAACTGGCGGCACGTCCAAGAAACTGAAAGAGGCAGGTATACCTGTTTTAGATGTAAGTGAGGTTACTGGTCATCCTGAAATATTTGACGGAAGGGTAAAAACTTTACATCCTGCAATTCACGGATCAATTTTAGCAAGAATTGAGAATGAAAATGATGTTAAAGGTTTAGATGAATTAGGGTATAAACCAATTAAATTAGTAGCTGTAAATCTATACCCTTTTGCAGAAAGCGCTTCCATAAAGCCCCCTTTAAGTGATTTAGATTTACTTGAAATGGTAGATATTGGAGGACCTACCTTGCTGAGGGCCTCCGCAAAAAACTATCATAATGTTTTATCTATCTCTAACCCTGACAAATATACAGAGATAATCGAGCTATTAAATCAGAATGAAGGCAGTCCTTTAAAACTAAGTAAAGAATACAGGAGAAAACTTGCCTTGGAAACATTTGAACACACTGCTAGTTATGATGTCGCAATTTCTAAAGAATTACACAAAAGATGGATAGGGGAAGCGAACAAGAGTGAAGAATTAAACCAAGCTATTACTAAATTACCAAATAGATTCCTTATAGATTCTCAAATTAAAGAAATAATGAGATATGGGGAGAATCCGCATCAAGCCGCAGCTTTTTATGAAAATCAGTCTGAGAGTGAAATCAACTTATCTAATTTCTTAATGCATAGCGGCAAACCATTGTCATATAACAACTACATTGATTTAGATTCTGCATTAAGACTAGCGAGGAACTTATCAACTGATGACTGGCCTGATACTCCTTATGCATGTGTAATTGTTAAACATAATAATCCATGTGGAGCAGCGTTATCCGACTCACAAAAACAATCATGGATTGATGCTTTAGCTTCAGATCCAGAGTCTGCATTTGGGTGTATAGTCGCATTTAATACCAAGGTTGAGGTTTCAACTGCAAAGCAAATTGGTGAGCATTTTGTTGAGTGTATTATAGCTCCATCTTTTGAACCAGATGCTTTAAAAATTTTAGCAAAAAAGAGAAACCGAAGATTACTTTCAATAAAAAAAGAAATGTCTAGGCTAACTCCTCATACATCTCAAATAGTAGCTAAACAAGTTAACGGAGGTTGGTTATTACAAACCGAACAGAGTCCAAAAATAGATCCAAAGATTTCTAAAATTGTCACAAAAGTTAAACCGTCAAAAGATGAAATCTCGGCAATGAAATTTGGAATAGTAGTATGCGAACAGGTAAAATCTAATTCAGTAATCTTTGTCAAAGGAACCAAAACAGTGGGAATCGGTCCAGGACAAACCAGTAGAGTTGAAGCAGTCAGAATAGCTGCTAGAAGAGCTGGAAGCGATGCTGAAGGTGCAGTTATGGTTTCAGACGCATTTTTTCCTTTCAGAGATGGAATAGATGCGGCTCATGAAATAGGTATTACAAGCATTGTTCAACCAGGAGGATCTATTAGAGATGAGGAGGTTATAAATGCAGCGAACCAGCATCAAATGTCAATGTTATTTACTGGTGTTAGATTATTTAGGCATTAATTTAGTTCAAGAGGTAATAACTAATGTCTGAATTCAAACTCCCAAGGAAAGGAACATCTGACAATCCAGTTAGAATAGCTATTTTCATCTCGGGTTCCGGAAGTGGAATGGAAGCACTATTAAATTATCAAAACCAAAACAAATGTTCCCACAAGACTGTGTTAGTAATTTCAAATAAACCAGGTGTAGAAGGTATTCAAAGAGCTAAATCAAAAAACGTCCTAACTAAAATTATTGAATTACCAAAAGAAATTAAAAAAGCTAGGGAGGCACATGAAGATTTAATTCAAAAACATTTGGTAGAGAATAGGGTGGAGTTGATAGTACTTTCAGGGTATATGCGCATATTATCTACTAGATTTGTTGGTAAATGGCTTGGTAGGTTGCTGAATATTCATCCTAGTCTTCTTCCAAAATTTCCTGGTGCAAACCCCCACAAAGAAGTCTTAGAATCAGGCACTAAAGAGTCAGGATGTACTGTACACTTTGTAGACAGTGGAGTAGATTCAGGCCCAATTATCGCTCAAGAAAAAGTAAAAGTATTTTCTGATGATAGTCTTGAAGATTTGCAAAATAGGGTGAAATTAAAAGAGCATAAAATATATCCAAGAGTTTTAGATTTGCTTTGTGAAGGTTATGTGTCTGTAAATAGAAAACAAGAAGTAATTATTGAAGATCATTCAAAGAATTAAAATTCTTAAAATTTCGATTTGAAACACCTACTTCTTTTAATTCATCAATTTTTATTATCTTATGTTTCATTTGACAATATAAATCACTAAGGCTTACTTTTTTACCGGGTGCTAAATGGCTGAACTTATCTAAGAGAGGTTTAATTTTAACATATGACAATAAGGGCTCTAATCCATCTCCAGAATCTTTTGATTTCGGTATAATAATATCATAATCACCGTATATTTTTTTTGATAATATTTCGAATAACCTGCTCGAAACATACGGGGTATCAACTGGGGCCAATTGCGCGAATTTCCAGCCCATTTTTTTAGCCAGCATTAATCCAGAATTAATAGCGCTAATCAGGTCGTTTTCATTGGATTCATCATAATTCCAAGTCACATCAAAATTTGACATTAAGTGCTTCAAATGTTCTTTGTTTGTATTATTTTTTATTTGGAGTATAAATTTTGAGCAACCAGCCTTTTTTAGTGAATTCATAACGCGTAATATCATAGGAATTCCGTCAATTTCAATTATTGACTTGTTAGTTCCCATTCGGCTACTTCTTCCACCGGCAAGAATTATTGATATGAAGGACAATTTTTCCCCTCATTGAAGATCGGTCAGCATTTCGATTGATATTTTTAATTCATCCACCAACCCTTGTATTAAATCAATCATTGCTTGTTTTTCTCTGTAGCTACTAGTATCAACCAACCATTCTAGTAATTTTTTAGCGTCTGAGGCGTCTTTTTTAATAGTCCATTCTAAAACCTCTTCCTTAATAGGATCATCCGAAGATAAAAATCTTTCAACCATTCCTCTCGCACATAGCAATGATTGTTATTTTATGATTCTAATTGTTAATTAATCTTGATTTGATACGATTTGAGAGATCATTATTTGCAGGGCATCTTTTTATCAGTTCAATCTCTTCTTCACTAAGTTGTATGTTTTTCTTATATTTCTGAAATGTAATGAAGAGTACATATTGTTGAGAGACTTTATTCATGTTAAAGATATATTCCAGAGTCTTGATATCGGGAAATTTATGACCAGCTTTAATCAATTCTTCACAAACAGCAATAATATCATCAGCAGGCTCTTTTTTTCTTAGCGAATTGGCAAAAAAAATCCAAATATTTTCTGATAATAGATCTGAATTTATATTCGCTAAAATAATTCCGTAAAGTACTGCATCTTCTCTACCATGCCTTTTCCATAAAGACGGTATTAGTTGTATTATTATCTCAGGCTCATTGTTAAATTCGGTCATAATGTAACTAGCTATCAATCTAAGTTCTTCTGGCGGAGTCCCTAAGTAGAATTTATACCCCCCAGCGTCTTTTAATCTATCAGTAAGTGACTTTGCAATCATTGCAGGGACACCACAAGTATATGCTTCTCTCAATACTTTTAGCAATTTTTTATTTTTTTTGTTAACCTCCCAATTGACATTAGAAAGGAAATCATCGAGAGTTGCAGACATAATGAATCTTAAAATAATCTTTTAATTAGTTTAGTAATAGTATTAGTAGAATCTTCGATAGTTTTGATTAATGTGTCTACAACTTTCGGTTCATATCTTTCTTTAATATTATTTTTTAATTCTGCCTCAATTTTTTTATGTTCTAGATCCCCAATACCAAATTCTTGTCTTAAGAATGCCAAAATTCTCCATTCATCCTTAGATAAAGAGCCTACTAATGCAATTTCGAATAAGCTCTGGTATATTTTCAGCTGTTGTTCACGTGAAATTAATTCACCTCCATCCATTTTTTTACCGATCTTAACTTTTTCATAGACTTGCAGCGGTTCACCATCTTTTAAATTTAAATTTCTAGACAGAGCGGAGATTAATCTTCGTTCTTCTCTAGTAAGTAGACCATCTTTTAACATTACAGTAACACAATCACTGAACACTTCTAAAGTTCGAGGTGCACTGTCGCCCATAATTATCGAGATTGACTAATCTTCTTAACATGATTGTAAATATCACTATTATGTATTTAAAAAGAAAAAAACATCTAATTTAACCATTGTATTCAAAAGTAATCAATTTCACGAATACATTGAGCAGATGCTCATATCAGACTCAATCTTTCTTAGGAGAGTAATTCACAGTTGATGTGATGTATGAAGATAATGAGAATTTAGCGGAGGTAAAAACATGTCAAAAAATAATAAAAACCAAAAGAATACAATGAAATATATGATTATTGCTACTATTAAAGTTGATGGAACGGTACAGAGAAAAGACGTAGTCGGAGCTTTATTCGGCCAATGCGAAGGACTGTTAGGTGATGATTTAGATTTAAGGAAATTACAAAGATCTGCCAAAATTGGTATGATCGAGGTCAATTTAAAAAGTGAAAAAGGCAAGGTCAGCGGTGAAATTCTTATTCCAAGTAGTATGGATAATGTTGAGACAGCTATTATTGGAGCGGCAATTTCTACAATCGAACGAATCGGACCTTGTAATTCAAAGATTGAAATCAAGGAAATCCAAGATGTCAGAGCTACAAAGAGGACACAAGTTGTTGAACTCGCTAAAGACTTGCTATTAAAACTAGTTTCAACCAGCAGCTCCACAAGTAAAAGTGTAATAGATGAGGTAAGATCAGTTTTGACAACTGAACAGTCTCAATTCTACCATGGATTAACATGTGGACCTAATATTGAAACTTCTTCGTCATTAATTGTTTGTGAGGGTAGAAACGACGTTCGTAATCTGTTATCAGCAGGAATAAAAAATGCAATTTGTACAGACGGTGCTGGAGAGATTAAGCAGGAATTGATTGATTTAGCCAATTCCAAGGAAAGCGTAATTGTAGCCATAGACGGAGATCGTGGGGGTGAAATGCTTTTACTTCAGTTATCCGAATTAATGAAAGTTGACTTCGTTGCCCAAGCACCAACTGGCCAAGAATGGGAATTACTGCCAATTAAAACTATCACAAAATGTCTTGCAATGAAACAACCTTCTGAAAAATTTATAGCGAGAATTAGTGAAAATAAAGAACCAAGTACAAAGGAAAAAATAAAACCACCACAGCAGATATTAGATTACGCTGAAAATATTGAAAAATTAGATCCAAGAGAAGCTATTTTAATTTTTGAAGACGACAGTACATCTGACCCTATAGGGGCATCTAAACTTGCATCAAAAATCGCAGAATCAACTCAAACAGTCTTAGCAGTGGCATACAACGGTCAACTCAGTAAAAGAATGTATGATATCGCTTCAGGGGCTGGAGTTCCAACCATTATTGGAACAAGTTTGAAACAGGGAGAAGAAATAAACTCAGATGTTGAAATTTGGGCAACCTCCGACTGGAATTGAATTAAATTAACCGGTAGCGATAATTAACCGCCAACATATCACACATCATAGTGAGGCCATTATTGTGAAACGCTTTCCAGGGATCGGAGTTAGGGCGAAACATGTAATTAACAATGAAATTTCAGAATTTGTAATTAGAGAGAGTAGAGATGGTAATGAAACATTGTCTCTCGTTAAAGATGATAATTTAATTCAGGTTGTAACTTCAAAAAGAGGTCATGATGGTATAGTAAGTCTTGAAAAACATATGACAACAAGGAAAATAGAAACATTTTCACATTACAAGTATGATTGGTTGGATAATTTCAAATTTCTTTGGTGGAGTTTGATTATTGCAGGATTAATTCTATTAGTCACATCTATCTTTATTCCTTTATTAATTAATTTAGGAACATGCCTGTTTGTTGTAGGACTACTATTCACTTTAATCCAAATTGCAGATCCTGAATATATCATTTTTGAAACTTCTTCGGGCTCTCATAGATTCTTTATTTACAGATTGGGAAGTAATATAGAACTAACAAATAGATGTATGGACTTAATAGATGATGCCATGCAATATTATCTTAGTACAGGAAAATTGGAATCAGTATTAATAGATGCTGAAGCGACCCGAATCGAAACCGAAAGAAATATTGTAATTAGCAGCCAAAATGTGCCCACATCACTATCACCAGTTCCTACATCCCCTCCTCCATCTTCTCCTCCAACTCCAGTTCCTA
>CEUU01041094.1_pt1 | contig 35801 bp, 35 predicted proteins | sample 531321 | NCBI WGS metagenome assembly CEUU01 (sample SAMEA2622658, study PRJEB7988) | marine metagenome | isolation source: saline water (ENVO:00002010), including
TTACGGGGTAGCTCCGCCGGGAAAAGACGGTCTAAATTGATCGCTTACTGTCCAACGCGACTGTTCAATCAGTCCAACTATTTCTTGTGATTCTGGCGCAAAAAGTAAGACACTATGTGCAAGCATACCGCGGCAACGGTTACCTTGATTCACGTGTCCAAGTTCGTTTCGAATACTTTTGTGGCTGTATGAAATGGTCGTAGTATCTTCTAGGGCAAGTAATGTTTTGTGTCGCTCAGCTTGTCCAGCTGTAACGTTAAATCCAGTTTCAGCGATTGAAGTCGCATCTACACTTTCATTTCTAATGAAGCGATATGCTCCTTCCATATCGGCGGGGGATTCAGTGATATTCACAAGAGGCTTTCCTGGTGTATTGGCAAGTGTTGCAGCTAATTTTACCAGACGAGATGTACGACGAGGATCTCCTAGGTTTGCTTCTCCAAACGTTTTTTCAGCCCACTCTACATTATCAATCATAATCTTTCTCAATGAGTTAAGTGAAAGATCTGATCAGAGTTAGAAAGAAGAGTTCAAAAAAATCCCCACTAATTATTTAGTAGGGATTTGTGTATAAGAGACAGGTCGTAAGACTGGCTTTTGATGGTAGAGTTTATTGACTATTTAAGTTTACGTCTTCCAGCGATACCTAAACCCAGAATACCTAAACCCATAAGTGCAAGGCCGCTTGGCTCAGGTATGACTCTTACCTGGTCAATAATCACGTCCGAGGTTTGCTCAATATTTAGTGAATAAGTGCCAGGACCGATAGTAAACCAGTCAGAAGCGTAATTAAAAGTCTGATCAAAAGACAAAGAATCAGGTCCGGGAGTATCAGATGCTAAATCGGTCCAAGACCCACCAGCTCCGGCAACTGCTAAGAAACTACCATTAGGCGTCAGGGTTGCTGAAAATGAAGCAGAGGCAAATGCGTATGCATCTATCGTGTTATCATTTTTGACGTCTTGAGATATGAATGCATCTACCAATAAATCTATAAGCGCAGTAAACCGAATATTTATCGATTGTGCGACATTTATTGTAGAAGCAATAGCCTGGTTACCAATTGTTGCAGAGGAGTTAGCTTCAGCAAAAACGTCAGTATCAATACCACCATCTGCATAGGTGAAGCCTGCGGCGTCTCCACCCAACAACGAACCAGAAACCTCAACATCCGCCGCTGAGAAATTATTCGCATGACTAGCTAAACCTGTCGACGTATTCTCAGTTAGTCCAAGAGCTCCACAATCAGGACCTTCACACAGTAATGTCGCGTCCGCTGGATATTCAGGATCGCTACCGCTTTGATCTTGATCTGAAGAACCTGAGCCGTTGTAGGCTGCGGAATCACGAGTACCACGAGAGCCCGAGTCAATTTGTACCAAGCCGCTTACGTCGGTAATGATATTATTCGGATTATTCGGATCCTGAGCTTCAATAGAAAATTGGGACAAAGAAAGATATGCAGTCCCGTAAACGCCAGCGTTGGCACTGCAACTCGCTCCGAGAGCTACCGTGGCTAAAGCAATAATATTTTTTTTCATCTAATAAACCTACCATTTATGTAGAAAAAGAAATTCTAATTAAACAATGCAGTCTGTGTGCCAACTTTTAAGTTGTTGTTATTTAACGTTTTTCATATTTGCCTCAGACGGGCCTGTAAAATTTCCAGACACTATTTTGTACTTTCCTGGTTGAATAATATTCAGTGGGTCTAGCATTGCTTTTAAATTTAAGAGCGGCATATCCGTACCGAGCAGTGTGTGGTCAAAATATTGATTTGAGTGAGTAGACAGCCGGTATTTCAGGTAACCGGCCTGTGCACATTCAACCATAGTATTTTTGTAACACTCTAATGCTCTTATTTCTTCTTCAGGATTGTCTTTGTTAAATGATAAAGAGAGTACACATTCTATATTTCGTTTATTAAGGATCGTGCACGAAATTGCCGGCTCTAACTGAAACTTTAAACATTGATTGTTAATTATTTTGACAACCGCCGCAACATCTTCGCCGCTGATTGGACTGCAAGGAGAACCCCATATGCAACCCACGTTATCAGAAGCCGGGTCATTGCTTGCATTAGGTTCTAGTTTTTCCAGATTACGCCAATAAGTTGTATTCAAAAAATAGTTCGATGGCTTGCCTTTCTTTAGCTCACAAAGACTAATAAAACCTTTCAGCATTGATAAACGGCTGGCAATAAATCGAGGCGCAGCATATTCCGATAGGATTGCGTTACCAATCCATTTCCTAATGAGTGTTGACTGAGCAATCGTATTAACAAATGAAAGCACACCTTGTTTGCGCTCTCCCATAAATATTGGCTTTAACCCAAGTGGTTTAAAATGGCGTTTTAGCTCTTTGATATTTGCCTTTACCTGATGTCTGGTGCCATATAAGGCACCAGACATCATCCAGTCTGATAAACCGAACAGTGCAGCTTTTTCTTTAAGCTTGTCCGGGTCATAAGAATTAATAATCGCCGGGTACTCCGCTGCTAAAAGTTGTAAAGTTTTTATGTAGTTGCCGGTATGAGAAGCATTTTGGATAACATTATGTTGCTTGAGATAACGGCATTGGTCGATAAACTGATTGAACTGATTAGCTTTTACCTCAACAAAATATGCCACAAAAGACTCGGGCTTTGGTAAAAGGTTGATCGTTAAGTTGAGTACAACACCTAAATTATTTTGTAAAAAAATGCCGTTAAAATTAGGACCTATGCTGACTACATGGGGCCTTCCTGCAATTGCTGACAGACTGCCATTGATTGCCGTAGAGTATATTCCCGGCGAAGTGTCAATGCCCCATGGGATCAGGCAGGTCATAGTTATAATCTGTTCAGCATGCTCTGCGTACGGACTGTGGCCGAAGCCCCTCTCCAAATAGTTACCCAAGATGCTGGCATTAGTTGGAGCGCCGGTAGAATCCGGCCAATGCTCGCCGCCAGACTCGATTAAGTAATCGTACAAAGCTTGTTGGGTAACACCCGGTTCCAAACTGATTTGGCTTAGATTTTTGTTGTACTGATAAATTTTGTCAAAGGCGCTTAGGTCGAGCAGAACTGTGTTGTCTGCGTAGGGCTCATCACTGCCATAACCGATATTTTGTCCGCGACTAATAATCTGTATGCCAGTTTGTTGAGATTTTACGATTTCAACGGCGCTAACAATCTGTTCATATCTTTTTTTAGAAATTTCAGAGTGTTGCGGGAGGGGAATTATTCTAACAGGGGAAGTAAATGTTGGTGTATAGTATTTCGATGATAGAGAAGCTGCCTTGTCGCCCGTAATTAACTGTTTTTTAGAGAAGCCGGCATGCTGAAGATGTTCAACCAGCTTTTCAATTTTTTCTGCTTCCATAATCGCCCTCATCATTCTCTGCGTGGATATCCATGTCCTGAATAGATTTCTGAATATGTTTGAGCATAACAGCAAATCCGGGTGTCAGGTTTTTTAGTAAGAGTTCTTGATTAATATAATAAGGCGCACGTTTACCATGATAGTCAATAACTGGGCCAATCTGTTCGAATTTAATACCAATAAACCGCATACTTCTGGCAAGTCTTGGCTCCATCATAACATAGGCGTGTTTTATACCTTGTTTCATTGCTAATGCTGCAGCGGAAAAGTACAAACCAATGGCAATAAAAGGAAAGCAACGTAATTCGTTTTCGGAATACGTTTTAGTGTTAATCGCACCCGTTGCAGCACCAGCAAACTGATCCATTTGACGTCTTCTGAATTCATGCGGTACTGCCAGTCTTGAAATTTCACAAACCTCATTACGATCAAATTTGCGCGGATCCAGTTCGTTATTGGTAATAGAATCCAGGCAGTATTTTTCTATTGGTAACAGTTCTCCTTCATTGGAGGGCGTAACCAACCTCACCGTTCCGGCAAAACGGTTTGATGAGTTATGGTGAATGAGACAGTATTGAGAAAAATCGTCAAATTCGTCAGTCTCCAGGCCGTTATCCCGAATGTTTTCAAAATTCAATTCTTCGCAATAAACGTTATGCCTAATCCGAAATACGTGCTCTTTTTGTTCTGTAGTGACAGCAATCATAGGACCTAAATACGTTGAGAAATGACTACAAATCTGGTTCGCTTCTTTTAATTTCCGGTATCCGGTAATGAAACGGCCAATTTTCGGAATTCTCTCGGTTACCCGAAACAATTTTGTTAGCTTTGACATATTTGATTTACGCATATTGACCAATAATTTGAATTAATGCAAGTCTACCGCATTCCACTGAATGCATATTTAACAATAGCCAAATATTCATAAATTGCTCTTTGAAATGCCTGTAATGCTTGCGTAGTTGGCCACGTTATGTAGGGCATTAAGTGCCCACTAGTTTGGAAGTCAACAGCAATGAATTGCACCGCAATTTGTTGAGATTCGGCGATTTTTTTAATCCGAAACCGGTGAGAAGCACTGGAAATCACACTTACCCTCTTACCCTTAAACAGATATTTCGCCGCGTCTATTTCGGAGAATGTATCATAACCTTTAGTAATTGTAATTATTGACTTTTCCTCTACTCCCATAGTTACAAGAAAGTTTCTTGCTATGGTTGCATATGAGACGGTTTTATTCTCTAAAAAATATCCGCCGGTGACAATAATGGGCGAATTGGTGGATTGATGAAGGATTGCAGCTTGTACTAACCGTTCTAAAGAACAGTCGGGAAATCTTGAGACACTTGGCAGCTGCGATACAGAAGAATCGTAATTACAGGCAAGAACAAAGATAAGTTCTGGAGGTTTGCTAGCAGACTCAATTTCAGGTGCAGTAATCTGAGTATCTTTTACTTCATGTTCTAAGGGGTACAGCAGTAAATCCGAAATATAGGGCTGCGTGCTTAAAATGGCCAGGGTTCCGGCAAAATATAAGAACCGATTTCCCAAAGCTGGTTTAGCTATTATTTTCAAAAATATACCTAAAACTGCTGCAGCAGTAACGATATGCAGTGGATAAGTTAACCAGATTACTATTATTTTTGTGAATGCCAAGGTTGATTTGTGCTAAGTTAATCATGACATCAAGCTATCACTGGTGGTGAGTATATGGAATTAAAAAAAGTGAATAAGCCAGCGTGGATTGTTATGTGGAGTATGTTGATAGGCTGTCTATGTTTGAAAGCCCAGGCAGACCAGGAGCTCGTCAACACTGTACAAAAAATATCAAAGTCAGTAGGCGCCATTGGAATTTATACACCTATCGAAGCAAAAGCATCGGCCGTTTTAGGTACGGGATTTGTTATTGAGAACGGTGAGTATGCTATTACGAACTATCACGTTGTGGATAAAACGCTAGACCCAACTATCGTTCAGTATTATGTGTTTCTTACCGGCGAAGGGCAAAAAGTGAAAGCAATTAAAGCTGAAGTGTTGACCGTTGACCCGGTGCACGACCTCGCTTTATTGAAACTGGCTGAAAAATTGCCTGCAATGGTGCTAGCGGACAGCAAAATGTTACCTGCTGGTACGGACATTGCTTTTACCGGCTTTCCCATTGGCGCAGTATTGGGAATTTTTCCGGCTACTCACCAAGGCATTATTGCAGCTATTACGCCTGATGCGATCCCGGCTAAAACCGCGGAACAGCTCTCTACAACAATGCTCAGGCGTTTGGGAGCAACGCAGCTAATATACCAGCTCGATGCTACTGCTTATCCGGGAAATTCAGGCAGCCCTGTATACGATAAGTCTAATGGTAATGTCATTGGTGTAATAAACAAGGTTATTGTCAGGGATACCAAAGAAAGTGCATTATCTGCCCCATCTGGTATATCCTATGCGGTACCTGTACAATATGTCAGGGAATTAATCGACAGGAGTATTTCTGACGACTAAAAAAATAGTGGTACAGTCTGACGACAAGCTTGTTAATAATGTGTCGGTATTTTTTACATTACGTACATTAAAATTAAAACTCTATAAGTTAACCTATTGTAATACACTGTTTTATTCTTTTTGGGCTTTATTCTTGCTGCACAGTCAACAGACATAATGTCAGTGATGACGTTTAAGGTGATTTAAGTGAATTCAAAAAATTCTTCTCGTCGTAAGTTTATTCAAAAGTCGGGCGCTGTTGCTGGGGTTACGATTATTCCATCAAAGTCGGTTTGGGGAATGTGTAATTCTTCAGGGGTTTCCGGCGGATCCAAAGATACGTCTGATGCTTGTAGTGTCGACTATTCAGAGTTTGGTGGCCGTTCAGGCGGTTCGTGGGGGAAATTTTTGACTCCGGCGACAACGGATACAGTTAACAGTAGTTATGATTTAGAGGGAAGAGATTCTCGAGGCGTAGGAAAGATCCATGGCATGTTCAGCGAGTATTCAGATCATAAGTGGAACCATTTAGCGCCCGATAACAATGATTCCTCTTACAAGCGCAACCAGAAAAAAAAGAAGATCCGTGAATTGAAGAAAATGTACGATAAGATTCAATCAGTCATTGCTGATACTCCTGATATCGATCTTGGAGGAACTGTTGGTGGCGAAGTTCCGGCTGCGAAGTTAGACCTGAGTGAGGCACTGAGAGGCGGCGGTATCGCAAGACAGCTTGCCTGCGTTTATCTTAATCTTTATTTTGAATTTATTGAACGGCCTATATCGTTTATAAACGACCAGCAGTACATGGAGCACCTATGGGGCCTTGAGCATAAAGGGAGTGTCGATCTCGAAACGCTAATTGATAATCGATACGATAAATCTGGTACGAGCATATCTTCCTACAGCTTGTCGTAAATTAAAAAGTGGGGCAGCGACGATATAATCAGCTACGGTGAGCCATAACATAGAATTAGAAATATTTGATGACGGTAGTGGCTTTGCCGTTTTGGTTGATGGTTATACGACCACTGTGCTACACATCGACTCTATACGGCGACAGTACTCGGAATACAGAGAAATTCTTGACGTATTGGTTAAACAGCGCGATATTGATGGGCTAAAAGCCTTACTAATTAAGATGGGATTGGGTGATGTCAACCATACATATAGATAGTGGATTTTGTCGCTATCATATTGATGGTCTTCCCAGTGATACATGTTATGAACTAAAACTCCTCTACGGTAATTCTTATAGCGAGGAAGTATCAGAATTTCCCGATTATTTTTTACATTTTGACAATACGTCATTCTTTCGGCGTTTTATACGTCCTCAAAAAGTTCTTAAAATAGAAGGTGAAAGGCCTTTTAATCCAATCTCTCCTTCTAAAGCATTGCCTTCGGTAGAATGGGCTTTTAATTGGTGTATTGCTGCATTCGAACATCAAAAGCTTATCTTTCATTCATCGGTTGTGACTAAAGATGGGCGCGCTGTAATTTTTCCTGCAGTATCTGGTTCAGGGAAAACCACTCTGGCAACGTATCTCGGCGCGAATGGTTGGCAAATGTTTTCTGATGAGCTGACGATAATCGACTTGAATACCAATCTTGTCAATCCTCTTTTCCGCCCATCCTCATTAAAAAACGAATCTATCAATATTATCGAGAGCAGCTGTCCTGATGGTTATTTTTCGAAGATCACCAGGAATACTCACAAAGGTGACATAGCCCATGTGAAACTTTACTCTTATGAACAGTTTAAGATTTTCGTGAAGGCGCCTATTGAAGCTGTCGTGTTTCCTCAGTTTAAAAACGGCAGTGACACCAATATTTCTATTCTTTCCAAAGCCGAAGGTTTTGCTGCCTTACTTAGACAAAACTTTAATTATGATGTGCTTGGCCCCGAAGGGTTTAAAACGTTAGCGTATGTTACCAATAATAGTCGGTTTTACTATGTTGAGTATTCCGACCTACAGGACATGGCAGCACTTTTGGACGAGATACTGGACGGACAATGTTGATCCCTGCAATAGTTAAAAAGCACATTTGTCAGCTAGAAGTCGAAGGTTTATCGCAAGCGCAGTGGTATCAACTATTTCGGGTTTTAAGACACAAGTCTCTGGCTGCATCGTTTTATTTTAGGCTAATTAGAGAGGGAAAAGAGAACGCTATTCCACAAAAGTTACAGGCAGCATTTTTATCTGCTGTAACGTTCTCTGAGGCACAAAAAAGACAGGTTAATGTTCAGTTAAAAAAGCTATGCCATTTGTTTTCTGAAAGCGAAATTGAATTTGTCATGCTGAAAGGTGCGGCCTACGTTGCCTCTGATACAGTGAATTGCGCCGGTCGATTAATGTCTGATATTGATATTTGTGTTCGAAAACACGATTTACCGAGAGTTGAGTACGCGTTAAAACAGGCCGCCTGGCAAGTGAAGACACTGGATGATCACGACGAAAAGTACTATCGGGAGTGGTCTCATGAATTGCCGCCCTATAGCCACCCTTATGATGGTGTCAGTCTGGACGTTCATTATACCCTGTTTCCTCCAGTCTCTAACAAAACCATTAATATTGATGCATTGTTCAGTGACGCCAGAGTAACCCCTTCCGGAGTCATGAGTCCCTCACCAGAGTGGTTAGTTTTTCATTCGGCGATTCACTTAATTGCCAATGAAGACGTTGAAAACGGCTTACGAGATTTAATTGATATTTATCTATTATTAACGCAACCCCGTAGGAACGTCGACACCACTGCCTTAGTGTCTTTATTCGTTAACAGTGGTTTTAAACATGAGCTGTTTTTGTTGAAGCAATTACTAGCGGATTATTTCGATTACACTCTGCCACTTGAAAACACGGGGTATAAACCGCCTCGCTCGTTGCTATACCGTATCAGATTATGGGCCATCCGCCGGGCGGTTTGCCCGCAAAGTGATTTTGTGCCCAACTCAAGCTATGCATTGGCCAGATTCGTTAACTATGTTATTGGTTACTCTCAAAAAATGCCGTTGGGATTATTAACTAAGCATTTGCTGTTTAAAGGTAGCAGGAATATAGTTAAGGCAGTTTTAGGCGATTTTTATTTCAGGAAAAACTCAACATGAAAATTCTGGTCACCGGCGCAGCCGGCTTTATTGGTGCCGCAGTTAGCCGATACTTAGCTGAGCGTGGTGATGATGTAGTGGGAATAGACAATATTAATGACTATTATGACGTCAATTTAAAGTATGGTCGTCTTTCCCAGCTTGAATCAGCAGAGTTCCCGGGCTCTTTTCGTTTTATAAAAATGGGCGTAGAAGAACGGGATAGCTGTGCAGACTTGTTTGCCCATGAAAAATTTGACCGGGTTGTCCACCTGGCTGCCCAGGCCGGTGTGCGCTATTCCATCGAAAACCCCAATGCTTATGTTGATGCCAATCTGGTTGGCTTTGTGAATATTCTTGAAGGGTGCCGGCATAATAAGGTAGAACACTTGGTTTACGCCTCATCCAGTTCGGTATACGGCGCTAACGAAACCATGCCATTTTCTGAGCAGCATAACGTTGATCACCCGGTGAGTCTTTATGCCGCCAGCAAAAAAGCCAATGAACTGATGGCCCATACTTACAGTCATCTCTACGGTTTGCCTACTACCGGCTTACGTTTCTTTACCGTTTACGGCCCCTGGGGGCGCCCTGATATGGCATTGTTTAAGTTCACTAAAGCCATATTAGAAGGTAAAACGATTCAGGTTTATAACTATGGTAATCACCGCCGCGACTTTACCTATATCGACGACATCGTAGAGGGCGTTATCCGCACCCTGGACAGGCCAGCTAAGGCGGACGAAAGCTGGCAGGGAACAACGCCGAATCCAGCCAGTAGTAAAGCACCCTGGCGTGTGTATAACATTGGTGCACAGAACCCGGTTAACCTGCTTAAGTTTATTGAAACTCTGGAGCAGGCACTGGGCGTGAAAGCCGAAAAAGAGCTTCTTCCTATGCAGCCTGGTGATGTGCCGGATACCTACGCCGATGTAGAGAGTCTGGTTAATGATACCGGCTATTGTCCATCTGTGAATATCGAGCAGGGCATTGGTGAGTTTGTTAAATGGTATCGGGAATACTATCAGGTCTGAGCCAGACAGAAGGTAACTACAAACTAGCTGTGATGAGTGGTGAGCTTATTCAGTTTAACTGGCAGAAAGTTCATAGCGGTTTCATAGCCCTTGTTAAACAAAGTCAGTTTATCTTCCAAAGACATATCAAAATCCACAGAGGACGCCGCGCCGGTATTAATTACCAGTGTATTGTGCCAGTGCTCGGCATGCACGTATTCCCGCGATAAAGCGGTCATAAACGTGCGGATCAGCATGCCGATGTACTGGGGCAGTATAAAACGACGCTTTGGGTTAAAAGGCTGCTCACGTGCTTCACTGCGCAGCCTGAAACAGATATTAGGTGTGCCATCATCCTGCCATTCCCTGAACAGGGCATCTTCTGATAATATAGCGCCGTCAACCAGTAAATGCTGCTCATATACCGTATAGCTGAACAACAGTGGTATAGACATAGAGCAGCGTACAGCATGTGAAACCTTCATATTAGGGCTGGTTTCCTTGCTGAATGTCACTGGTCCGCCGCCATTGACGTCAGTGGCCAGAATATGCAGGGGAATTGGTGCATCTTTGAATGTCATGCCATCAAGCTGTTCATCCATCCACTGTTCAAATTTAATGCCGGATGACAGCCCGCCTTGGCGCAGTAACCGCAAAATAGAAAAATCACGAAATTGGCGGAAATCCGTGTTAATGGCTAAATCATAGAGTGCCGGGTTACTCATGCCGTAGCTGTGCAGAGATGCCACAATTGAGCCGCCGGAGATGCCTACTAAGGAGTTAAAACCAACGTTTAAATCCTGCAGTGCCTTGAGGATCCCGATGTGCGCGAGCAAGCGCGTGCCGCCGCCTGAAAAGATTGGAACGATCTGTTTTGTTGCCATAGCTTCTTAAGTTGACCATCCATGCTATTAGCATATACCAAATTCGCTATTACGCCGGTGAGTTTGGTGTTATTTGACAAAAAATATCGCCCTCAAGTCACTTTTTAAAACCAGAAGGGTTAGCTTAAAAACAAAAAAAGCGGGCTGCCCTGAAGCGCCCGCTTTTATCCCAGAATATTTGCAAACTAACTATTTCGCAGTGCGGCTTTCATTTCCTTGCGTTTTTGATGCAGCAACGGCTCGGTGTAACCACTGGGTTGTTCCTTGCCTTTGAAGATCAGCTCGCTGGCCGCCTGGAAGCCAATGGAGTTAGCGGTATCAGGCGTCATTGGGATGTACTCAGGATCGCTGGTATTTTGTTCGTCAACCAGCTTCGCCATGCGCTCCAGCGATTCTTCAACCATCTCTTCAGAAATGATGCCATGAGCCAGCCAGTTAGCCAGGTGCTGGCTGGAAATACGCAATGTTGCACGGTCTTCCATTAAACCGACATCATTGATATCTGGTACTTTAGAGCAACCAACACCCTGGTGAACCCAACGTACAACATAGCCCAGAATACCCTGAACGTTATTGTCCACTTCGCGCTGGATTTGTTGCTCTGTCAGCGACGATGGATCTTCGAGTAATGGCAGGGTAATAATGTCATCAATCCCATCAAAGCGCTCACTGGCGAGTTCTTTTTGCAAACCAAATACGTCTACCTGATGGTAGTGAAGCGCGTGCAGCGTTGCGGCGGTAGGCGAGGGCACCCAGGCCGTATTGGCACCGGATTTAGGATGGCCAATTTTCGCTTCCATCATCTGCGCCATCTGATCCGGTATCGGCCACATGCCTTTGCCGATCTGAGCTTTGCCGGACAAGCCACAGGCCAGGCCGGTACTTACGTTAGCTTTCTCGTAGGCCTGGATCCATTTCATGGCTTTCAGGCTGGCTTTGTCTGCAAAGGGGCCTGCCAGCATTGATGTGTGAATTTCATCGCCGGTACGGTCTAAAAAGCCGGTATTAATAAACACGGTGCGCTGTTTAGCCGCCGCAATACAAGCTTTCAGGTTTACGCTGGTTCGGCGCTCTTCGTCCATAATACCCATTTTAAGGGTGAAGGGTTCCAGCCCAACCACTTCTTCAATGCGGCCAAACAGTGCGTTACTGAAAGCCACTTCATCAGGGCCATGCATTTTAGGCTTAACAATATAGATACTGCCAGTGCGGGTATTCTTAAAGGAGCTGTTACCTAACAGGTCATGTTTCGCAATCAGTGAGGTGATGACCCCATCCATAATGCCTTCTGGTACCTCCTCACCGTCGAACAAAATGGCGTCGTTGGTCATCAGATGCCCTACATTCCGCACAAACATCAGACTGCGGCCCGACAACGTTAAACCGGCGCCAGTTGGTGAAGTGTATTCCCGGTCAGGATTCATTTTACGCTCAAAGGTTTTATCGCCTTTTTGCATCTCGATGCTTAGCGTGCCTTTCATCAGCCCGAGCCAGTTTGAATAGACCAGAGTTTTATCTTCAGCATCAACCGCGGCAACAGAGTCTTCACAGTCCATAATGGTGGTGAGTGCGGCTTCTACCAGAATATCCTTTACACCCGCCGGGTCGGTTTTACCAATAGGATGAGAATCGTCAATCTGGATCTCAAAATGAAGGCCGTTGTGCACAAATAACAATGCTGTAGGCGCATCAGCAGAACCCTGATAGCCTTGCCACTGGCTGCTGTCTGCCAGCGTAGCAACATCACCGTCAGCTAATTTTACAGCGATGTTATTGCCATCAATAGTGTAGCTTACCGCCTGTTGGTGAGTGCCTGTACTCAACGGTAACATGGTATTCAACCATTCCCGGGCGGTCTGAATGACCTTTTCACCGCGCACCGGATTAAACGTTTTGCTGATTTCAGCTCCGCCGTCGGTGCTGATCACATCAGTACCATACAGGGCATCATACAAACTGCCCCAGCGCGCATTCGCGGCATTCAGGGCATAGCGGGCATTGTTAATGGGAACCACTAACTGCGGTCCAGCCATAGTGGCCATTTCGGCATCGACGTTGTCAGTTTCAATGGAGAAGTCTTCAGGCTCAGGCTGTAAATAGCCTATTTCCTGTAAAAATAGTTTGTACTGCGCGCCGGTGGGTGAATTGCCCGCTTTATGATAATCATCAATTTTGGCTTGCAGCTCGTCACGTGTGTTCAGCAAAGCTTTGTTCTGACCAACAAATTCATCCAGAATAGCCTCGAAACCCTGCCAGAAGCCAGTTTCCTCAACGCCGGAGCCAGGTAATGCTTGCTCATTAATAAACTTGTCTAAAATCGTCGCAACCTGCATACGGCCGCGCTGAATATAATCCTGCATAGAAGTCCCCTGTCTACGGTTAATAACCCACAGTCTAGAGGGATGCGGAGTAAATTTTTAGTTTATGGTTTTTATTGCTGTCATAACCGGTGTGAATGTTTGTGTGCAGAGTGCAGGTAGCTCACCGGCATTGCACCGGTAAGCAGATGTAAAATAGCATTTACTGCATTTCGGCCGCCACATCACCAATCAGGCGACGCAGCCAGATATGGCCGGCATCGTGGTGGAGCAGGGCACTCCAGGCCATTTTGAGTGCAATGGGCGGGATATCAAACGGCGGTTCGCGCAGTACGATATCCGGATCATCGGTAAATATCTTAGCGGCTTTGCTGGGCAGTGTTGCAATCAGGCTCTGGCGTTTGGCAATTTGCAGGGCGGCATGATAATGACGGGTGAAAACCCGGATATCGCGTTGTTTGCCCAGTTTGGTGAGCTCGGCGTCGACCCAGCCCAGTTTTTGTACTTCGTTGGGGTCGATACCGACACCCACCCCAAAGCCGGTTTTACTGACCCAAATATGTTGCGCTTTAAGGTATGTTTCCAGATCGTAATGACTGGCCAGTGGGTGACTTTTGTGCATAACGCAGGCAAAGTTGTCATACCAAATTACTTTCTGGTGAAACGATAACGGTAGTTCGTCAAAGCGGTTGATAGCCATATCCACTTTGCCCTGTTCCACATCGTGGAAAGTGACGTCGCTGGGGGTAATTAAATCCAGCGTAATATTGGGGGCACAGTCGGCCAGCCTGCCGAGGAGCTCCAGTAGCAGCGTCGATTCAGCATAGTCACTGGTCATTATACGAAATGTGCGGGCACTGGTGGCCGGGTTGAAGTCGGTTTCTGGCTGAATAGAGCTTTCCAGTTTACTGAGTACATCACGGATCACCGGTTGCAGTTCAAGCGCTCGCTTGGTAGGCGTCATGCCGTCACTGGTGCGCACCAGCAGCGGATCTTTAAATAAATCACGCAGGCGTTTCAGGCCATTACTCATTGCCGGCTGGGTAATGCTAAGCTGATTTGCGGCGCGAGTCACACTGCCTTCTCGCAAAAGGACATCCAGATACACCAATAAATTCAAATCAACCTTTGCAATATTCATAATTGTAATAGCCTGTATTAGTTTTATTAAACGCCGCTATTATACTCATAGACTGAGTGGATGTCAGATAGGCCTTTGGTCGTAGTGCTTTATTGTCGGCTTAAGGTTAAGTTGCTGATGTTTATGCTTAATGTTGATTTTTTGAAATGCGGATGTGTTTTGTGAATGATTTAAAATAAATAATTATGGTGAATAAAACCGATAAAACGACCAATATTTAAGCTCGCTTGGTGATAAAAAAAGCCTCCCGAAGGAGGCTTAACACGAATCGACTTGTTTCAGTTGGGAATGAGTCGAATTAGTCGAACTGGTTCATGGTGTTGTCTTTACCACTGGCTTTCAGTGCCTGCTCACCAGAGAAGTATTCTTTGTGAGTATCACCTAAGTCAGAACCGGCCATTGCCTGGTGCTTAACGCACGCCAGACCCTGACGGATTTCCTGACGTTGTACGCCTTTCACGTAGGCCAGCATGCCTTCTTCACCGAAGTAACCTTTCGCCAGGTTGTCAGTAGACAGCGCAGCAGTGTGGTAAGTAGGCAGTGTGATCAGGTGGTGGAAGATACCGGCTTCACGAGCACCGTCAGCCTGGAAGCTTTGGATTTTCGCATCTGCTTCTGCTGCTAGTTCAGTTTCGTCATACTCAACAGACATCAGGTTAGCGCGGTCGTATGCAGACACGTCTTTACCTTCTTCTGACCATGCGTCAAATACTTGCTGACGGAAGTTCAGGGTCCAGTTGAATGAAGGCGAGTTGTTATAAACCAGTTTCGCATTCGGGATAACTTCGCGGATTTGGTCAACCATGTCACCGATTTGACGTACGTGTGGTTTTTCAGTTTCAATCCACAGCAGGTCAGCACCGTTTTGCAGGCTGGTGATACAGTCAAGTACACAACGCGCTACACCAGTGTCAGGCTTGAAGCGGAACAGGCCGTTAGGCAGACGCTCAGGCTTAACCAGTTCGCCGTTTTGCTTCAGTACCAGGTCACCTTCGTTCAGCTCGTCTACTGAAGTAACCGGTGTAGTTTGCAGGAACGCGTTGTACTGAGAAGCCAGGTCGCCTTCGCTGGTAGATACCGGGATCTTCTGCGTCAGGCCAGCACCTAATGAGTCAGTACGGGCAACAATTACACCGTCGTCTACACCCAGCTCTAAGAAGGCATAACGAACCGCGTTGATTTTCGCCAGGAAGTCTTCGTGAGGAACGGTTACTTTACCGTCCTGGTGACCACACTGCTTGGCATCAGATACCTGGTTTTCGATTTGGATACAGCACGCACCCGCTTCGATCATTTTCTTCGCTAACAGATAGGTGGCTTCTTCGTTACCGAAACCGGCGTCGATGTCGGCAATGATTGGCACAACGTGTGTTTCGTAGTTGTCAATTTGGGCCTGGATAGCGGCTACATCACCACCGTTTGCTTTAGCCGCATCTAACTGCTTGAACAGATCACCCAGTTCACGAGCGTCAGCCTGACGCAGGAAGGTGTACAGTTCTTCGATTAATGAGGCAACTGAGGTTTTCTCGTGCATTGACTGATCCGGCAGAGGACCGAACTCAGAACGCAGTGCGGCAACCATCCAGCCAGACAGATAAAGATAGCTCTTACTGGTAGTGCCCTGATGTTTCTTCACAGACAGCATTTTTTGCTGACCAACAAACCCGTGCCAGCAACCTAAAGATTGCGTGTATTGAGTACAGTCTGCATCGTACTCGGCCATGTCCTGACGCATAATTTTTGCCGTATACTTAGCAACGTCTAAACCGGTTTTGAAGCGGTTTTGAACAACCATACGTGCAGCAAAATCTGGACTGATGGCATCCCAAGTACCGTTATATTGACTCTTAAGCGTGGCAACCTGATCGATTGCATTTTGGTATTCTGACATGACTGTCTCTCCTTCCCGAAAATAGAATGAATCTTTTGCTGATAACACCCTTGGGTTGTCATCGACTTCCATTTCATCCTAGAGCGGTGAGCTCAATAACAGAAATATATAATCCTCATTATCGCAATAACCTCTGTGAATGTTTGGTGTGCGAAATCTGAACAGTGTGATTACTAAGGATTTTCCGCGCAAAGTGAGTAAAAAAAATCTATTATTAAAAAAGGTTATTCGTTAGGCCATTTATCATGAGTGAAATACTTTCGTCAGTTGATCAGCGAACTAAGCTGGTAGGTGAAAACCGCCTGGAGTTATTGTTGTTCAGGTTAGGAACCCGTCATACCTACGCTATCAACGTGTTTAAGGTTAAGGAAGTTATCACGGTGCCGAAGATGAATATGATGCCGGGAACCCATGGTAATCTGCGGGGGGTAACGATTTACCGCGGGCTGACGATCCCGGTGATTGACTTACGGCAGGCCATTAGAATGCGCCCGGTGAGCACCGAGAATGGGAACACGGGTCGCAATGTTATCATCACCGAATACAACCGCTCAGTGCAGGGCTTTATGATTGGTGACGTCGTCAGTATCGTTAATACATCCTGGGAAGATATCCAGCCGCCGCCCAAATCCATCGGTAAGACAAACTTTCTTACCGCCATCACTCAGATTGATATTCAGGGTAAACGAGAGTTAGTCGAGATTATCGATGTGGAAAAAGTGCTGGCCGAAATCATTGAATATGATGTCTCAATCTCCGAAGAAATCCTTGATCATGAGGTTGTCGATCACCTGAAAGGACGAAAAGTGCTCATCGTCGATGACTCATCAACAGCCCGCAAACAAATTCGCGATACCCTTGAACAACTCGGATTGCACATTCTTGAATGTCACAATGGAGCTGAAGCTCTCATGTTGCTGAAGGAATGGGCGGATTTAGGTAAAACCGTTACCGATGAAATTTTGATGATGTTTACCGATGCCGAGATGCCCGAAATGGACGGCTATCGCTTAACTGCGGAAGTCCGAGCCGATCCGCGCATGGCAGACTTATTTATTGCACTGAATACTTCGCTCAGCGGTAGTTTTAATCAGGCCATGGTTGAAAAAGTAGGTTGTAACCGTTTTATCTCTAAATTCCAGCCAGATATGCTGGTAGACGTGGTTCAGCAACGCATGCGGGAGTTGCTGTAAACGCTTAGCCGGTGCATGGGCATCCGGTACGGATATCGGTATACTCTGCGTTAAATTTAATTAACCTGTTGTTTTAACATCTTATCGGTTTTTCATGCGGATGTAAGATAGCAGCGATACACTGCGATATATTAAGATTACAAAAAGGAACCTATCGTGCGACAGAAATTGCTTGTGGCAGTGGCCGCAACATTTACGTTGTCGGCTTGCGTGAATACTGCCGATACCGCTTCTACCCAGAAACAAACCCCCTCAACGCCAAAAAATATCATTATGATTGTTTCAGATGGCATGGGGCCTGCGTATACCACTGCTTATCGTAATTTCCGTGACAATCCCAACACGCCAGAAGTGGAAGGTGTTGTGCTGGACGATATTTTTGTGGGTAATGCCAGTACTTATCCTGACCAGGTTTCTGGTTTTGTAACCGATTCGGCCGCTTCTGCAACAGCGCTGGCCTCCGGTGTCAAAAGCTATAACGGTGCCATTGGCGTTGATAAAAACAAAAAGCCGGTGACGTCTATTCTGCAACGGGCAAAACAATTAGGGATGCGCACTGGTGTAGCCGTAACATCGCAAATTGTTCACGCCACGCCAGCCTCTTATGTTGCGCATAATGAAAGCCGCCAGAATTATAATGAACTGGCTGACAGCTTCTTCGATGATCGAATCAATGGTCAGTTTGTTGCTGATGTGATGCTGGGCGGCGGCACCCGCTATTTTGAACGCGAAGATCGCAATGTTACCGCCGAATTTATCGATGCGGGCTATGCTTATGTGGATACGTACAACAAACTGGCCACGCTGCCTGCTGGTGAAAATGTGCTGGGACTGTTTGCCGAAGTAGGCCTGCCCTGGGCTCTCGATGACCTGCGCAAAAATCGTCTGGCTTATCTCACTGAGCATGCGATCAAGCATTTAGAAAACGATAAGGGCTTCTTTCTGCTGGTGGAAGCCAGTCAGGTAGACTGGGCTGGTCACTCTAATGATATTGCCGCCGCAATGGCTGAAATGCATGACCTGAATCTTGCGCTGGAGTACCTGGTTAGCTACGTGGAAGAGCACCCGGATACGCTGGTGGTTCTCACTGCAGATCACAGTACAGGTGGATTAACTATTGGTGCGCGTGGTGAATATCGCTGGGCTCCTGAGTGGTTGCAAAACCTTAAACAGTCGCCGGAAACCATCGCCCGGAATATTACCGACGTGGACTCACCAATTGCCTACGTTAGTGACGCACTGGGCTTTGAGCTAAACGAAAAAGAATCACAGCAGGTAGTAGAGCTGGCAAAACAGGACGACCTTAAAGCGCGATTCGCTGGTATTAAGGCCCTACTTGATATCCGCTCAAATACGGGCTGGACCACCTCCGGTCATACTGGGGTAGATGTGGAAGTATTTGCATTCGGGGCCGGTAGCAATCAGTTTTACGGACAGTACGACAATACCGATATCGCCAAAAAGCTGTTTGGTTTATTGCCTGCACAACAAAAGGCCGAACAGGTGAAAGCGAAGAGCAAAGCACAGTCTGAAAAGAGCCAGTGTGACTTCGAAACCGACTGGCGGTGTGAGTAAAGGTAGTACGCCAGTTTGAATTTTGAACTGGCTCTGTTAAATATCGCGCATCAATGCGAAATGAATAACATATTTAGAGAAAATTAATGGAAGATATTATTTTTGGAGTAAGTATCTCCATTATTTCTTTATACACTTGCATTGTTGTCGCAAATCGCGCTGCTCGCATACCCTATTTTTCTTTTTTGGATGAAAGAAGAAATCGTGCAGGGAGTATTGATGGACTTCGAGGGTATTTAGCATTATTGGTTTTTTTCCATCATTTCGTTGTTACGTATTATTGGAAAAGCCTGCAGGTTTGGGAGCGCCCGCCGGAAGACCTTTACCAAAATTTCGGTAAAGTTGGTGTGGCAATCTTTTTTATGATAACAGGTTTTCTTTTCTTCACGAAAATCAATAATTCTAGAGGCAGTTTAAATTGGCTGGCTTTATATTCGTCTCGTTTTTTTAGGATTGTGCCACTTTATTTAGCTGCCTTTTTTATTGTGTTGATTTTTGTTTTTGAGGCGACAGGTTACGAGCTCCACACTAGTATTGGCCAACTTTTTAAAGATTTGACGAAATGGGGATTGTTTATTGGTGGATTTATTAATGATTTTGGTGATACAAAACGCATCATAGCTGGAGTGGACTGGACGCTCAAGTATGAATGGCTTTTTTATTTGTTATTGCCAATTATTGCTCTAACAGTGCGATATACCGGAAATGTTGGGTTGGTAGTTCTAGCTCTGCTTGCACTGGCGGGTTACCTGAACCCAGTAACAATTCCATACTTTACGTCTAAATACCTTATTCTGTTTGCGGCGGGCGGCACAATTTCCATTTTAATCCGTCAAATACCCCAAACCAACAATCGAGAAAGGCTCTCTTCAGTAACTTTACTAATTTTAATTGTTGCTGCTTTAATCTACCCGAACACATTTGATCTTGTGCACACTGTGATTATGTCTGTATTGTTTTATTCAGTCGCTAGAGGCAACAGTCTATTTGGGATGTTGACTTCCAGAGCTTCAATTTTGCTTGGGGAGATTAGCTATAGTATCTACCTCCTTCATGGAGTTGTACTGTATGTCTTATTCACGAAGACAACTGTGGTAGATGTTAGCCGGTTTTCTTTATCAGAGTTTTTTTACTTTATGCCTTTAGTGTCAGTGCTTGTCGTGATTATATCGATGGTAACGTATCTGACAATTGAAAAACCTTGTATGGAGTTTGGCAAAGACTATTTTGCGGCTTTGAGTAAAAGAGGGGCGGACAAAAAAGGGTCTAATAGTTATGGTAAATAAACAATGTTACTACCTACACCCGTAGAAATGTTTACTCTACTTTATACTTCTAGAGATACCCTACTGATTCAAAAACAGTTCGATATCCTCACCGGTAATTTTGCCAATCTGGCTGAACAAATACCACAATGCAGCAATCAGCAACACCATAGAGGGGATAACGATGACCGGGTAGCTCAATGCAGTCATCCGCCCTAACTCCTCTGTATAGGCCGTAGTACCCGGTTCACTCACCAGAATGACCTTGGCAAGAATATAGTTAAGCGTAGAGGATAAGAAAAACGAACCGGCAACAATGTAAGAGCAGTGCCTGATTTTTTCCTTAAACAGCGGTTGTTTATTCTGCTGATCGAGCACTTCGTTCAATTTGGGCCAGTTAATGATCTGATCGTTAAGAATAAGCATCTTTACCAGCGGTTTTTCTGTGGCCTGGGTTACCAGCACGGCTATACCTATAAGAGCCGGTATAGCGGCTTCTTTTATAGCGATATATTCCGCCGGTAACTTTAATAAACTGATCCCGCCGGTCATTAGCACACTGACAATGCCGAGCACAGAAAAACCGTTAACTTTGCCACTTTGTTTTAAATCCCATAAGCCATAGCCCAGCGGAAAACTCAATGCTGCCACAATACTCCAGGCCGGACCTAAGTACTCTTCGGAGCTGGCATAGCTCATGAGGACGACCGGGATGACAATGTTAAATGCCAGATTAGGCAGAAACCCCTGATTCTGAGGTTTAGCGGTTGACTGTGTGCTGTCTGACATAAGGTAACTTCTTTACTTACAATAGCAGGCTACAAGCCCTGATATTAAGAGGATTTCGCCCACAGGTGAGCACTTAGTAAGCCCATAACGAAACCAAACAGGTGGTATTCAAAAGAAACAAATCGCTGTAAGGGCAATACGCCGAATATCATACCGCCATATAGCACGGCTATCACTACTGAAATAATCAATAAATGTAACTTTTTGCTATAAAAGCCGCCGAGGATGAGAAACCCAAGGTAACCATAAACAATACCGCTGGCGCCAATGTGCATAGCATTACGACCAAATAACCACACCAGCAGGCCGGCGCCAAGCCAAATTAACAGCGTTGACTTCAGAAAGGTCAGCTTGCCCCATTGCATACTCAGCCACATAAACAGTAATAAAGGCAAAAAGTTACTGGCAAAGTGTGTGAGGTTGGCGTGTAGCCAGGGGGCCAGAAAAATACCCGGCAGGTTGCCAGGAACGCGCGGCCGGATACCGAATTGATTTAACCAGTTAGACAGTAATAAATTAATAAACTCGGTGCCTAGCAGGCCGAGGGCCAATACGCCTAAAATTCTGAGTTGCTGGGATAAGGTAAACTGTCTCATAAAATAATGTGCGGCAAATAGCGCGATAAGTCCTGGGTAATCAGTGAACGGTCTTCCCGAATGGAAATGCCAGCCGGCAAATCGTCTACCAGCCAACTGCCAATCAATACGTATTGATCGCCGTAGCGGGGCAGGGGATGGTACTGTTGCAGAATAAACCCTTCTTCACCGTATGGCCCATCCGATAGGGTAGTTGGTGAATCATCGTCGTTAAGCAGCGAGATATTAGCCCCTTCACGGGAAAATAACGGCTTTTTAATCCACTTGCCGCCACGGGCGCGCGCCTGATCTTTTTCAAAAAATGCCGGCAACAGGTTGGGGTGATTAGGAAATTCCTGCCACAGTAAAGGCAACAGCGCCTTATTAGAAAGCACGGACTTCCAGGCTGGCTCAAGCCAGCCTACATCAGCCGGTTCCAGGGCATCGCCAAACTCTTCGCGGAGCATAAACTCCCACGGGTATAGTTTGAAACAATGGGTAATGGCATTGTCGTCCAAGTCGGTGAAATAGCCCGTGTCGCTGAGGCCTATGTCTTCAACAAACAAAAACGGTGCGTCTATGCCTGCTGCACTGGCACAATCCTGCAGATATTGCACGGTGCCGCGATCCTCTACCGAATCTTCACAGCAACTAAAGTGGATGCGCTGGTAATTGTACTGCTGCCTTAATTGCTCAAACCGGTAAACGAGCTTTTCCTGCAAGGAGTTAAACTGGTCGGCGTGGCGGGAAATCTGACCGGCATCCACCAGGTTCTCCAGCCATAGCCATTGCCAGAAGCCGGTTTCGTACAGGGAAGTGGGGGTATCGGCATTGTTTTCTAACAGCTTGGCGGGAGATTTACCGTCGTAAACCAGATCCAGTCGCGAATAAAGAGAAGGTTGCTTTTCACGCCAGCTTGAGGCGATAAGATCCCAGTGCGGTTGGGGGATCTGGCACTGGGTGAGTAATGCCTCAGAATTAACCACCTTATCCACCACGTGCAAACACATCTGGTGTAATTCGGCACTGGGATCTTCAATGTCCTGCTCGATTTGACGCAGGCTAAACTGATAGTAAGCACTTTCATCCCAGTAGGGTTCGCCGTACATGGTGTGAAAATGAAAACCATATTCAGCCGCTAACTGTTGCCAGTTGTGACGCGGCTGACTGGCCATTCTGAACATGCTAGCCGCCCCAGCCCTTAGACTTACTACCTGAGCTGCCCCAGCTCGATTTCGCCCGCACGCTGCTACCGAATCCACCGCGTTTAATGGTGCGATTTACGGTTGGTTTTTTCTCAAATACCGATGACGGGGCATTATAAGAGCGTCTTCTGATGTCACCGTCAAACACATAGCCGTTTGAAGTGACCCAGCGGGAGCGGAACGGTGAATAAGGCGAGAAGGAGGTATACAAGGGTTGCGAATAGTATGGTCGCGGCTGTAGCAGCTGACTTACCATATAACCGGCCATAAAGGGCATAAAAAAGCTGCCTGATGATGTTTGTACATACTGACAGCGGTCATTACCAAATTCGTATTCACAATCATTTTGCGTATCGAATTTAGGTGCGGTGCGATTATGCTCCTCAAGCGCAGACTCGTATGCCGCCAGGCACTGGCCGGTCGCTTCCGGGTTATCCTGCTGGCAATCTTCCGGCGATACGTAAATGTTTGACTGTTCGCGGCTGCCGCCACAGGCGGTCAGCATAATTCCGGCTACACCCACAGCCAGCGGTTTCAATGCAAAAGCTTTGCGTAACTGATGCAGATGGATACTTTTAGAACGTTTTTGTGAATGGCTCATCGCAAAACTCCTAATAAGTCATGCAAGCGGCATTCAGAATACCCACGGCAATCGACATGGCAGCAAGCATAACACCGGCAGAAACTTCATTGTTATTTATGCGCTCGGCAATTTTCGGCATAAAACTAAACCGCAACAGGGCAAAGGCCAGGCTCTGGGCGATTACCGCGACAATGCCCCACAGGGTAAAATCAATCAGCCCCAGAGAGTTTGACGCGGCGCTTGCCAGAGCCAGACTGAAGCCAACCATGGCGCCACCAAAACCAATTGCCGCGGCTACGTTCTTTTCCTGTTTAACCAGTTTCCATTCGTCGTGCGGCGTAACCATGGCGTACACGACCTTAAAAATGAACAGGTAAATAATAGAGATCGCAAAATACAGGGCGAAGTTTAAAAGTCCGGCCATCGACTGAGTGATAATTTCCATGCGTTTTCCTTATTGTTAGCCGTTAATGCGAATATCTGAGGGTTGAATGTCAAAACCGGTACTGATCACCAGACAGCGATCGGCATTTGCGCCGACAATTTTCTCTTCGCCGGCAACCAGCAAAGACTCGGTTCGGTCGTTATCAATTTCGCGCTCGTAAAGCATCATAAACTGGTCGGTTTCACTCACATCGCCGTCTTCTTCCCAGGTTTTTTCGGTAACGGCAACCGGTGGTGATTCTTCACCCACAGCATCCCAAACACGTGAAAAACTATGGCCTTCCAGTTCATAGGTTGGGCGGGAAATCTCGTTGTTCAGACATTGTTGCCATTGCGCCTGGTTGCCGATAGTGGTGGTGGAGTAGAAATACCAGAGCTTTACATCGGTAATGTGATTTTCACTCATACCACCGTCAAGCACTACCTGCAGGAAGGCATCGTCGTCGGTGTAAAAGCGTAACAGGGTGCCGCCGCTGTCCAGCTCTGCCTGGCCAACTGCCTGAATAAGATGCTTGCTGGCCGCGCCTTCAATACACAATTGTGGCGTGAGTAATTTGAGCTTAAGCGCATCCAGTTCAAAAGAGCCGCCTAAGTACAGACCCATCACCTCCGGTGCGGCAGGCTTTTTGGGCGCATCTGATTTAAACCATTTTTTAAACATATCACTGCTCCGTGAGCGCATTCCAGTTAATATCGGTAATGCGGGCTTTGGCGATATAATAAAGTTTATCCTGCGGTGAAATAACCGTATTAAGTGCAGGGTTGAGCGTAATGGATTGGCCACGTTCAGCGCCAGCACAGCCTATTAACGTGGCATCATACTGACGTTTAAACGCCATAAATAAGGTTTGGTAGCTCACCGGCTCAACCGAGTGGGGGATAGTCAGAGAAAATTGCGCCTGTCCATCGTCATCCACGCTCAACAAATCGTGGTGCAGCGCACTGGAGCCAGGGTCGAAAGCGGCTTTGGCGAGCATTTCAACGGCAACGCTGGGTGTGCATTCTACTTGTGGACAGTGCATCTGCAGCAGCTTTACCAGGCTTTCATCATTAAAGTAAGCAACCTGATGGGCCGACGGATTCTTTTGTGCACAATAGAGCGCGGTGGTCATGGTTAAATCGTCTTCGGGATTATCAATAAGAATGGTCGAGGCCGCGCTGATACAGGCTTTGTCCATGTCTTCATCTTTATTAAACGATTCAACCCGAACGAATTCTATTTTATCGGGCATGGGATGGGTTATGTCGGCTCTCACACAAAGCACGATGTCGGGCTTTTCAGTCAGGGACTGACGTTCCTGCAGAAGTAGCTTGAGCAGTAATAACGTGCGTTGCTCATTCCAGCCAATGACCAGAATATGATTGCTTACATCGAGACTGGATAACCCCATAATACCTTTTCTCCATTGATTTCCCACAAATGCGGCGACCCGACCCACAATCATCGCAAAGATACTTAACCCAAGCGGAATGACATACAAGGCCACAATAAGCTTGCCAGCCGGGGTTTGCGGCGACAAATCACCGTAGCCAACGGTTGAGCCGGTCACTGCCAGCCAGTAGATGAAATCAACACTTTCGGTCAGTGCCTGTTCGTCGAATGCATAAAGTAACAACCAGGACGACAATGCATAAAACAACGTCGCCAGAACGATGGTATACCATCGTGATTCGGCAAAATAGTTAAGCATTACGCGTCGGATTTTTATCCACATATTAGCGCCACTGACGATCCCTGTTGTTGAGTTACCTGCCATCTTCGCAAAAAAATAGCGGTTAGTCCAAGTACCTGCCATAACGCAAGCCAGAGACTTAACCGCTTGATTTTATTTACTTGCCTAAAATGCGTGCCAGCTCATCGTCGGCCGAGCTCTGGCCGCCTTTGATGCCCGCTGCTGCCAGGCGCTTCTCTAAATCGTCAGACGACTCAGATGAAGCCAGTTCTTCCGCTGCTTCCAGCTCAGCAGTGCGCATTTTCTGCTTTTCCTGAATCCGCGACAGTGACTCAGTCGCCGTCTTCATTTTGCTGTTTGCGCCCATATGACGGGAAGAAACCGCAACCTGAGCCTTTTGCACGCTTTCAGTCGCTTTTACCATGTCCACCTGTTGTTCCAGGCGACGCAGGTTGGCTTTAGCCTGCTGAATATTTTTAGCTAACTGCTTCTCTGACGCATTAAACTGGTCGAGGTATTGCTGTTCCTGGTCGCGTTCAGCTTTCAGTTCGCTAACCTTTTGTGCGCAATCAAGCGCCAGTTCACGGTCGGTGTCGATAGCTTTACGGGCATGGGCTTCATACTCCGCAATCGACTGGTTAAATCCATCAACTTTTTGCTGTGACAATTTGCACTTAGCCAGAATCTGGGTGCGGGCATGATCAGATTTGCGCAACTCTTCTTTTGCTTCCCGAATTTCCTGTTCAAGAATTCTGATTGCCTGACTATCTACCACTGACTGGGCCGCTTCGTTGGCTCCACCTTTCACTGCTGTGATCAGTTTTTTCCAAACAGACATAAATTTCTCCTTAAATTACTTCAAATGTGACTCATAAGCGTCAAGGAAAGCTGCCACGTTCTGGAATAACGTAGTCACTTCAATTTGAATACTCTCTGCTTTTGACTGCGCGCTCAGCGCACCGAATGCCGTGTAGTATTCCTCTCCATTAACGTTGGATATGGCCACCGTTGTGAGTGGGAAAAGCATGTGAGTTGACAGAATATCGTGGTCCAGAGCGGCTTTATCGGCAACCTGCGAAGCGTTAAACAGTAAACTCTCAACTATGATTTGCTCACCGCTGATTGCCAGCCAGGCATCCAGCCCGTCCTGATTTGCAATCAGTAAACACTCTTTCTCGCGGGTGACGACCAGGTCATCCATGTCTTTAAACAGGGCCTCAAGTTGTTCAAGATCCCATTCCATACTATATCTCCTTACCGAATCAGCTAAATGCCGTTAACTCTAGTCAGATTTACTACACTGTTGCAACGACTTTACGTTAATTAGTGCAACAAAGTGTGACTAAACCGATAGTCTGTGTTGTTCTCATTGCCCGTTCCGACTGATTTTTTTGAGCATATCTGCCGGAACGAGGAAAAGTGTAGACAATTAAGGTAGCAATAGTCAATAATAATTATGTCTATATGTGTAAAAAAGTGTGTCAATGTAAATTATAATTCACAAAAGGGGTTGCTTTGAAAGGTCAGAATCAATGGCGGATGGTGGTACAGCGGATTATTCGTTCGGAAATGTCGCTGCGCGGTGTGAAATATCAGGGATTGAGTGACAAACTGGCAGAAATAGGGGTCTCGCAAACTGCCGATAATTTGCGCAATAAAGTGAATAAAGGCATTTTAGGTGCCGATTTGCTGTTACAGATTCTTTTTGTCCTCAAATCACGGCCGTTATCGGCAGAGATGATGGCCGAGGTAATGGCTGCCGGAGACAGCGATTAAATTGCTACAAGGCAGAAGATACGTGGATTGCGTGGTACATAAACAAAACCCAGCCAAAATGACTGGGTCGAATAAGGAAGATGGGAGAACATCATCGCTTTGGTTAAATAATAGTCTTATTCCAAAATAATAAAAGAAAAACTGTGTATCATACGGCATTCATTGGTATGGATATAAATACCTAAAGTTGGTGAGATACTTGCGGGGTAAATTCAGGGAAATTGTAAGTAAATGAATTGCAAGAGAACTGAGGCTTTACAGTTGCTCAATAGAATGTCGCCAGGCCTGAAACTGCCACCCGCTAAATGAGCTTTTAAATACCGCTGTAAAGCGTGAAATTGTGCCGATGACACGGCCTTTTTTCGACGAAATGTGTTAAACTCCCGCCAATTTTTGACAGAAACCCTTTTGACTCGAAGGAAAGCCCGTTAGGGCGGTTATTCTCCTCGACTTAAAAGCAATTTGATACGACATTTGAGCTGCATGAAATTATCAGATTTTAGTTTTACACTGCCCGAGCACCTGATTGCTAAACATCCTACCGCCGAACGCACTGCCAGCCGTTTGTTACATCTTGATGGTAAAACGGGCACGGTCGAGCATAAACAGTTCCGCGATATGCTTGATTTGGTGGAGCCGGGCGATCTGCTGGTATTTAATAATACCCGGGTCATACCTGCTCGACTGCTGGGGCAGAAGGCCTCTGGCGGTAAAGTGGAAGTGCTGGTTGAGCGCATTGTGGACGAGCATAAAGCGCTGGCCCATGTGCGCGCCAGCAAAGCACCGAAGCCCGGCACTAAATTACTCCTGGAAGGGGCGGTTGAAGTGACCGTAACAGGCAGGCAGGACGCGTTGTTTGAGCTGTCTTTTGACGGCGAGAGTACGGTGCTTGAGCAGCTCGACGCCCACGGCCATATGCCATTACCACCGTATATAGACAGAGCCGATGAAGACAGCGACAAAGAACGTTATCAAACGGTTTATAATCAGGCCCCCGGCGCCGTAGCAGCACCTACGGCAGGATTGCATTTTGACGAGACCATTTTAGCCGCGCTGGCAGAAAAGCAGGTTAATCTGGCTTACGTTACTTTACACGTAGGTGCTGGTACTTTTCAGCCAGTGCGGGTCGACAATGTGCTTGAACACAAGATGCACAGCGAATATGCCATTGTGCCGCAAACTGTGGTGGATGCAGTACGAGCCACCAAAACCGCTGGCAAGCGTGTGATTGCGGTAGGAACCACTTCAGTGCGTTCACTGGAGTCTGCAGCGCTGCATGCCGATAAAGCCGAAGTGATTGAGCCGTTCCAGGCCGACACGGATATCTTTATTTATCCCGGTTTCGAATTTAAGGTAGTGGACGCCATGTTCACCAACTTTCACCTGCCTGAATCCACGCTGATTATGCTGATCAGTGCTTTTGCCGGGCGCGACAATGTGCTTAAGGCTTACGCCGAAGCCATTGAACAGGAATACCGCTTTTATAGCTACGGCGACAGCATGTTTATTGAAAAAAGCATTAACACATGATCTCTGTTGTATTGCTGGTATAATCCGCCCTCAATTGAGTATCGACGAAGGGGGTGCGTAAATAGCCCTCTTGATCAGACAGGATATAATTTCTCATGCAATTTGAACTGCTCCATACCGACGGACGCGCCAGACGAGGAAAGCTGGTGTTTGAACGTGGCGAAGTGGAAACGCCGGCGTTTATGCCGGTAGGTACTTACGGTACCGTAAAAGGAATGACCCCCGAAGAACTGGCCGACAGTGGTGCCCATATTTGTCTGGGAAACACCTTCCACCTGATGTTGCGCCCGGGTACCGGGATCATAAAAGAACACGGTGATCTGCACGATTTCATGCACTGGCAAAAGCCAATTCTCACTGATTCCGGTGGCTTTCAGGTATTTAGCCTGGGTGATTTACGCAAAATCACCGAGGAAGGGGTGACCTTCCGCTCGCCAATCAATGGCGAAAAGATTTTGCTGACGCCGGAAAAATCCATGGAAGTGCAGCGTGATTTGGGCTCGGATATCGTGATGATTTTCGATGAGTGTACGCCGTACCCGGCTTCGCAGCAGGAGGCCCGTATTTCTATGGAACTGTCGCTGCGCTGGGCGCGGCGCAGTAAAGATGCCCATGGTGATAATCCATCAGCCCTGTTCGGTATTATTCAGGGCGGCATGTACGAAGATCTGCGCGATATTTCTCTGGCTGGTCTTGAGGATATTGGCTTTGATGGTTACGCCATTGGCGGATTGTCGGTGGGCGAGCCCAAAGAAGACATGATCCGCATCATCGAGCACACAGCGCCGAAAATTCCTGAGCATAAGCCCCGCTATCTGATGGGCGTTGGGAAACCAGAGGATATCGTTGAGGCGGTTCGCCGTGGCATTGACATGTTTGATTGCGTGATGCCAACCCGAAACGCTCGTAACGGTCATTTGTTTGTCACCGAAGGTGTGATAAAAATCCGCAACGCCAAACATAAGCATGATACGGGTCCGCTCGACGAAAATTGTGATTGCTACACTTGCAAAAACTATTCTCGGTCATACTTACATCATCTTGACAAGTGCAATGAGATACTTGGCGCCAGACTCAATACCATCCATAACCTGCGTTACTATCAACGGGTTATGCAGGGATTGCGGGACGCGATTGCGAGTAATACTCTGGACGAATTTGTCAGCGAATTTTACGCACAGAAAAACATGCCGGTACCGGCTTTATAACAATTTATAACGGGGAACATTATGAGTTTATTTATTTCCGAAGCACACGCACAAACAGCTGGTGGCGGTGGCCAGAGCGGCGGTTTAGAAATGCTGATCATGCTGGGCGTGTTTGGCCTGATTTTCTATTTCCTGCTGTATCGCCCACAGGCAAAACGCGTTAAAGAACATAAAGCGCTGGTTTCATCACTGGCCAAAGGTGATGAGATCCTGACCCAGGGCGGCATGGTCGGTAAAGTAACCAAAGTGTCTGACGAAAAGGATTTTATTGAAGTTGCGCTGAACGATCAGACCAACATCGTGGTACAAAAATCTGCCGTGAGTGCCGTGCTGCCAAAAGGCACAATGAAGTCTATCTAAGTAACCAGCTAAAACGGGCTCGGTAATCTCCGCAGCCCGTCGTAGGGAATTTTTGTGTTAAACCAAAACTCATTTTTTAAGGTGCTGGTCGTACTGTTTATGGTACTGATGTGCGGCCTGTATGCGTTGCCAAATTTGTACGGTGAAGATAATGCTGTGCAAATCTCCGGTTCGCGCAACGCCACCGTCACCGCAGCACTCGAATCTCGAATCACCTCCGCACTTGCTGAACAAAACATACCGATTAAATCGGTAGAGTTTGAAAACGAGCAGTTGCTGATCCGTCTGCCGGATTCCGACAGCCAGTTAAAAGCGCGTGATTTTCTTGATCGTGAACTTGGCACTGACTATGTAGTCGCCATGAACCTCGCGCCTGATACGCCGGAATGGCTGGAAGGCCTGGGTGGCACGCCCATGAAACTGGGCCTGGATTTACGGGGCGGTGTACACTTCCTGATGGAAGTTGATATGAACGAAGCCATTGGTAAATCACTGGAAGATGCCGAAAGCGATTTTCGTACCGCATTGCGTGAAGAAAAACTGCGTTATCGCTCAGTGAACGTGCGCGATGGATACATCGACATTCAGTTCCGCGATGAAGAAACCCTCGATAAGGCGGAGTTTTTTCTCGAAAACCGTAATCGTGACCTGACTTATCAGGAAATGGATGATTTAGTCCTGCGGGCCCGCTTCTCTGAGCAGAAGCTTGCCGAGATCAGAGACTATGCGGTTAAGCAGAATATCACCATCATCCGTAACCGTGTGAATCAACTGGGTGTTGCCGAACCTGTGGTGCAAAAACAAGGCGCAGAGCGCATTGTAGTGCAACTGCCTGGTATCCAGGATACTGCTCAGGCAAAAGAAATTCTGAACGCAACGGCCACGCTGGAATTCAGAATGGTCGATCAGGATAACGACGTTCGTGACGCCATAGCAGGTCGCGTGCCGCCGGGTTCACAACTGTTGTATGAAGGTGAACGTCCGGTGCTGCTGGACAAGCGTGTGGTAGTAACCGGTAACCACATCATTGACGCCAACAGTGGCGTTGATGAATACGGTTTACCGCAGGTCAGTATATCGCTTGACAGTGAAGGCGGTAATAAAATGTCGCGCAATACCCGTGAAAATGTGGGTAAACCGATGGCCACTGTGTTCATTGAATATAAGGCTACCGGCGAACGTGACGCTAACGATAAGCTGATTTTTGAACGTCACGAAGAAGTTATCAACGTAGCGACTATCCGTGGTCAGTTTGCCAGTAACTTCCAGATCACCGGTCTTGATTCGCCCAAAGAAGCCCGCGATTTAAGCCTGTTGCTTCGTGCTGGTGCCTTGATTGCGCCCATTCAGATTGTTGAGGAACGTACCGTAGGCCCAAGCCTGGGTCAGGAAAATATCGACTTAGGGATGCAGGCGATTATCTGGGGTCTGGCGCTGGTAATGGTGTTTATGCTGGTGTACTACAAAGCCTTTGGTATTGTGGCCGACATCGCGCTGGGCCTGAACCTGGTTATGATTGTGGGCATTATGTCGATGATCCCGGGAGCAACGCTGACTCTGCCAGGTATGGCGGGTATTGTTCTTACAGTGGGTATGGCGGTTGATGCCAACGTGCTGATCTTTGAGCGTATTCGCGAAGAGATTCGTGACGGGCGTAGTCCGCAACAGGCAATTCATCAGGGCTATGACAGTGCTTTCTCTACCATTCTTGATGCTAATATTACTACCTTTATCGCTGGTTTGATTCTTTTTGCCGTGGGTACAGGTCCGATAAAAGGCTTCTCGATCACGCTGATGATTGGTATCGCCACTTCTATGTTTACCGCGATTCTGGTTACCCGGGTGATTGTAAATGCCATTTGGGGTGGTCGCCGTGTTAGCAAACTGGCGATATAGGAGCGTCTGACATGCAATTATTAAAATTATCCGAAACCGTTAACTTTATGAAATTGCGGGTACCCGCAATGATATTGTCAACGGTGCTAATCCTCGCTTCGATATTCTCGCTGGCAACTAACAGCCTGAACTGGGGGCTGGATTTTACCGGCGGTACCCTGATTGAAGTCGGTTATGAGCAAGCCGCAGATCTGGGCGAGATTCGTTCGTCTCTGGCGGCTAACGACTTCCCCGATGCCGTAGTGCAGAATTTTGGTAGTAGTACTGATGTGCTTATCCGAATTGCGCCGCGTGAAGGTGTAAAAGCCGTTACCATTGGTGACCAGGTGATTGATATCCTGCAACAGGCTGATAGCAGTGTGGAAAAACGCCGTATCGAGTTTGTTGGGCCAAACGTGGGTGAGGAGCTTACAGAGCAGGGCGGTCTGGCGATGCTGGTAGCGCTTATCTGTATCCTGATTTACGTAGCTGCACGATTTGAATGGCGTTTTGCGCTGGGCTCAGTATCGGCACTGATACACGATGTGCTGCTGACTCTCGGTCTGTTCTCGTTTTTGCAACTGGAATTCGACCTGACGGTACTGGCTGCGGTTCTGGCAGTTATTGGTTACTCGCTTAACGATACCATCGTGGTATCAGACCGGATCCGTGAAAACTTTCGCAAGATCCGCAAGGGGGAGCCAGTGGAAATTATCAATATTTCACTGACCCAAACGCTTAACCGAACCATCATTACTTCATTAACCACTGTGCTGGTATTGCTGGCGCTGTTCTTTAAGGGCGGTGCACTTATCCATGGCTTTGCCACGGCGCTGTTATTTGGTGTGGTAGTAGGTACTTATTCTTCCATCTATATTGCCAGTTCTGTGGCAATGGCACTGGGGATCAGTAAAGAAGATCTTATGCCGCCGCAAGTTGAAAAAGAAGGCGAAGATTTGGACGCAATGCCATAATTTGTTCACAGGCAATTTATGCTTGAGTGAAAGCCGCGGAGAATAACCGCGGCTTTTTTATAGCGAGTTTGCCATTCCTGATACAGCTAGTTCTTTTCAACGTTAGCGAACTTCAATACTGCCGGTAAGTTTTGCCAGCATCTTAACTCCGATACCTTTTACCCGGGTCAGCTCATCCACCGAGCTGAATGGGCCCTGGGATTCCCGGTAACTAATAATGGCCGCCGCTTTGCTTTTACCAATTCCCGGTAACGTCATCAGTTGCTCCAGTGAGGCCGTATTCAGGTTTAGCAAAGCTTCAGTGGTTGCCACCTGGCTAACTTCGTCGGTCATTTTTAGTGATTCAGCAGTGGCGCTATTAAAGCCAGCGAACAACGCTAGTACGATCATACAGATACGAACAGTAGATAATTTCATGTGTAGCTCCTAAAGGTTGTTAATGATGATAATCATCCCCTTTACTCTACTCATCTCTCTTGAAGAGCGGCAGTACTGAAAATGGCCAGTTTTAGCTCGTCTAAGGCGAGTTTTTCGAAGGTCAGCGGGTAAGAATGTTGTGCAGATAAGAGCAAATTAAAAAATTATACTAAAGGTGTATCTTTACCTCCCTGCGGTTATATTAAATTTATTATTATCAAACTTAATATTGATACTGGGCCCTTAAACGTTCATTTCATTCATTTAAAGTGTATAAAAATCAATGCTGTAGTTGTTTTCTCCGGAAGTTAGCTAGCTTTAAATGAACCAGCCCATAGCCCGAGGACTTCTGATTGCAGGCCGAAACAGTTCCGCATGGCCCTGTCCGGGAGCTTTCTTCACCCGCTCAAATTACCTCTCTTTACATTCCTAAACTATAGTTATTAAAAATCCAGGAAATCATCAATGCCCAGTCAGCTCACCACGTTTTTGCTGGGGGAATTTTCGTAGTAGTGATTACCATAATAGGTACCTTAGTTAGCCAAACGTTATTGAAACAGGATCAGGTAGTCAGCTTCGAGGCCCCAATGCAGGAATTTATCGATACATTAAGCAGGGAGCTTGATTACAACGCTTATGCGCTGCGCTCGCTGGCCCAGCTGTTTTGCTCGCCTCAAACAGTAGAAGCCCACGAGTTTGCCAGTTATACCATATATGGGCCCACTCCGATTTCAAGACATCGTGTTGACTAATTAACGTGATTCATTGCTGCCATATATTCGGCTTTTTAGTGAAGTCATGTGGCTTCTAGCCTTGATGGTTGTTCGCATCTTGTTGTCTCATCAATCCGGCGGCCTCGAAGGCCCTTGGTATAATCTGATTTGAACAAGATGGTTATGAACAGTTAATCATCAGTACGTTGTCTTTTGCAATGCGTTGACAGGCTTCCTGTTTTCGTTTTCGTTTACGTGCTTACTACTGGTTTGGTTTTACCGGCTATACCGCAGCTTTATTTATCTGCCCTGGCAGATAATCCTGTTGATGGTGCAGCATGGCCCAGGCCATTCTCGCCATCTTATTGGCCAGCGCGACGCAAGCTTTGTTAAAGCTCATTCGCGCTAAGCAAGCCCGACACCACTGGCTCACTTTATCGGTTTTATCACCGATATGGCGCAAGGCGGCTCTGGCACCGTTAATCATCTGGGTGCGTAAATACGTATTCCCGCGTTTGCTGATACCCAGCAATCTCGGGTTATCTCCCGTTGTATGTTGTTTGGGGACGATACCCAACCAAGCGGCTAAATGTCGACCACTATTAAAAGCCTGTCCTTGTCCAATACCTGCATATAAAGCAGTAGCAATCAGTGGCCCAATACCGGTCATGCTCATTAAGCGCTCGCATACAGGGTGGTTTTGTGCAAATGCTTTCAATTCCTTATCCATTTCCTTAATGCGCTCCCGTAACACCAACAAATCGTTGAATAAACCTTGAAACAGTTGGCGAGCTAGCATACTCAATCCATTGTCAGCCTCTTCCAAGGTGAAAGGTAATTCTTTCACCACGGTCGCTACGCCCCGTGCATACACAATATCGTATTCAGCCAACGAGCCTCTTATCTGATTACTCAACGCTGTTTGCTGCGCTATCATACGCTCTCGAATACGATGCATGAGCTGAATATCTTGTTGTTCCTGAGACTTAAACGGCACAAATCGCATCCCTTCACGCTGTGAGGCCTCGGCTATCGCCTCTGCATCATTGTAATCGTGTTTATTGCTTTTTCGGTATGCCACAACATATTGCGGCGCGATGGCTTTGACTTCATGCCCCGCTTTTGTCAGCTCACGACACCAATAATGGCAACTGCCACAGGCTTCCATCACCACGATACTTGGCTCCAGTTGGCTAAAATAGGACAGCACCTGATAACGCTTTAACTTCTTCTTTTTGAGTACTCTGCCGGACTGATTCATAACAACTAAATGAAAAACAGACTTGGCGATATCTAAACCTATTGTTACCTTATTTATGTGACCTTCTCCTTCTTGATAGTGATTCAACAACTCTATCTTGGCTCATTTGAAGCCTTTATGGGAGGAGAGGGTCCATACCATTAATCCGCATAGAAGTTTACCCTCTCAGCAAGACTGGCAGGTTTTGTGGCTAGGCTTGGTTGCACAGGTTTG
>CEUU01044400.1_pt1 | contig 34612 bp, 39 predicted proteins | sample 531321 | NCBI WGS metagenome assembly CEUU01 (sample SAMEA2622658, study PRJEB7988) | marine metagenome | isolation source: saline water (ENVO:00002010), including
GGGATAGATTTGCCAGTAGTTAAATCAAATGAGGATTGAGCATGATAACCAACCTGATCAGCTTCAGCATAGGGATACCCTTTCCCTTTTGTAGTAACTACATGAACTAAGACAGGCTTTTTTATCCTGTGAGCTGCATTAAAAGTATTAATTAGATTAGAAATATCATGTCCATCAATAGGACCCATATAAGTAAATCCCAATTCCTCAAAAACAGCTCCGACCTTTGGTACAGCTAATCTTCTTACACTTCCTTGAATAGTTTTAAGTTCTTGAGGGATATCTTTACCAATTATCGGAATATTTTTAACACTTTCTTGAACGCTATTAGAGAGAAATTGAACTGGAGGACTAAGTCGAACTTTATTTAAATATGTAGATAATGCTCCAACTGGAGGCGAAATTGACATATCGTTATCATTTAGTACAACTAAAAATGGAGTATTTGGTAATGTTCCTGCATGATTAATTGCTTCCAACGCCATACCACCAGTGAGGGCACCATCCCCTATAACTGCTACACATTTATAGTCATCTCCATTTTTATCCCTGGCAAGTGCCATTCCTAGTGCCGCTGATATAGAAGTACTTGCATGACCTGCTCCAAAATGATCAAATATACTTTCACTTCTTTTTAAATACCCTGCTATACCTTTTTCTTGCCTTAAAGAATCAAAGTCATTAAAACGTCCAGTAATTAGTTTATGAGGATATGCCTGATGTCCAACATCCCATACAACCTTGTCTGAATCAAGATCTAAAGTTTGATATAGAGCTAGAGTTAACTCAACAACTCCTAATCCTGGGCCAAGATGTCCTCCACTTGTAGAAACAACTTGTAAGTGTCTTTCTCTGATCTGACAAGCAATCTCTTCGAGTTGTGATAATGTTAAGCCATGAAGCTGATTAGGGTGACTTAACTCACTTAAATTCATTATTTTAAACTATCTTATTTATAATTTTAAACGCTGAGGGCCAAAATGAGCGATTTTTATAAAATAGATTATGTAATGTTTTATTAGATTGATAATTTATTGCTAAAAATAAAAATATGAATGATTATTTTAAAAAAATTCTTCAAGCGAGAGTCTATGAGGTTGCTAAAGAGACACCTTTAGATAAAGCAAATAATTTAAGTAGGAGATTTAAAAATGATATCTACCTAAAGAGAGAAGATTTGCAAGATGTTTTCTCTTTCAAGATAAGAGGTGCTTTTAATAAAATGAGGAATTTAAGTGATAAACAATTAAAAAATGGAGTCATAACTTCAAGCGCAGGCAATCATGCTCAAGGTGTAGCTCTTAGCGCACAAAAGCTAAATTCAAAAGCTACTATTTTGATGCCAATAACAACTCCAATAGTTAAAGTCAATGCTGTTAAAGAACTTAAAGCAGAAGTTATCCTTTTTGGTGAGAGCTATGATGAATCATATCTTGAAGCACTTCGTATAAGTAAAGAAAGAGAACTAAGTTTTATTCACCCATTTGATGATATCGATGTCATCGCAGGACAAGGAACCATTGGCATTGAATTAATAAGTCAATTAGGTAACCCACCTGATAATATTTATGTAGCAGTTGGAGGTGGGGGATTAATTTCAGGAATAGCAATTTATATAAAAAATTTATGGCCAAGGACAAAAATAATTGGTGTAGAACCAGAGGATGCAGATGCAATGTCAAGATCATTAAAAGAAAATAAAATACTTGAGCTTGAAAAGGTAGGTTTATTTGCTGATGGTGTTGCAGTCAAAAAAGTTGGTAATTTAACATTCGATATTGCAAAGAGATTTGTAGACAAAATGATAACCGTAAATACTGACGAAATATGTGCAGCGATAAAAGATGTTTTTGAAGATACAAGATCAATTCTTGAGCCTGCTGGTGCATTATCAATAGCAGGTATGAAAAAAGACATCATAGGATCCTCAATCAAAGATCAATCGCTAGTAGCTATTGCATGTGGTGCAAATATGAATTTTGAGAGATTAAGATTTGTAGCTGAAAGAGCTGAATTAGGAGAATATAAGGAAACAATGCTTGCAGTTGAGATCCCAGAAAGAGCTGGGAGCCTTATTGATTTATGTAAATTACTTAAAAAAAGAAATCTAACCGAATTTAGTTATAGAATGTCAAATTCTAAAAATGCACAAATTTTTATTGGACTTGAAGTTTATGGTTTTAAAGATAAAGAAAAGTTACTTGAAGATTTTAAAAAATCTCAATATAAATTTATTGATATAAGCAATGATGAATTATCTAAAAATCATCTAAGGCATATGGTTGGAGGTAGATTACCCTCTGAAATTAATAACTCAAATGAAAAAAATTTAATAGAACTTCTCTATAGATTTGAATTCCCTGAAAAGCCAGGGGCTTTAATGATTTTTTTAAAGAATATGAAGCCAGATTGGAGTATAAGTATTTTTCATTATCGGAATCATGGTGCTGATGTAGGAAGAATTGTAATTGGAGTATTGATTAAAAAAAGTTCGATTAATGAATGGTTTAATTTCATCAATCAACTTGGATACAAATGTTGGGATGAGTCTAAAAACCAGACATATAAATTATTTTTAGGTGCGTCTAAATAAAATTAGCGTTATCATAATACAGATTTATTTTTCAAATTATTATCCAAGCTAATTCAAATAAAAAAAATAATAATGACTTTGATTTAATTACTAAAATCGAAGCTATTTTGTATTTAAAAGGTAGACCTCTCACAAAAAAATCTCTTTCAGAAATTTCAAAGTCAGATATTAATGCTGTAAGTGATGCAATTAAAATTCTTAAATTAAAATATTCCGATTCATCTTCTGCGTTAGAACTAATTGAAAATGATTCACTTATTTCACTTGAATTAAAAGAAGCCTTAAATGAATTTGTAGAAGATCTTCTTCCTGCTGAATTAAAAACATCTGTCTTAAGAACCCTTGCTGTAATAGCTATAAAGAAAAAATTACTGCAATCTGATCTTATAATTTTAAGAGGTTCAAGTGCATATGATCATATAAAAGAATTATTAGAAAAGAATTTTATTATAAGAAGAAAACAAAAAGAGGGTAGATCATATTGGATAACATTGTCTGAAAAATTCTTTCAAACATTTGCTGTAAGTAATGACTTCATATCTAAAATAGGCGACTCAAAAAAGTAAATGTTAATATAATATAAATTGGATAAGAAATGATTTCAGAAATTTTTGCAGTTTTAGGGCAGACATTATCAATTTATTCATTTATTTTGATAATCCGAATTTTGCTAACTTGGTTCCCTGGCATAGATTGGAGTAATGGTTTATTATCTGCTATTAGTTCAATAACAGATCCATATTTAAATATATTTAGAGGTGTCATTCCTCCTATTGGTGGGTTAGATATTTCCTCAATACTTGCTTTCCTCTTATTAAATGTTGTTCAGAATTTAATTACAAATCTACAATATGCAAGCTTAGGTTATAACTTCTAATTATCTGTTATCTCCAGAACCTGATAATTTATCATTATCAGCTCTTAAACTTAATTTTTTTAAATTTGATTTAGCTATATCATCCAAGGAGAAATTAAATTCACTACATATCGTCGCTAAATACCAAAGAACATCTCCTAATTCCTTCTTTAATAAAATTTTTGATTCCATATCGAACTTTCCATTTTTATCTCTCAATACTTTCTTGATTTTCTCTGCAACTTCTCCAGCTTCTCCCACTAATCCAAGAGTTGGATATATAAAATTTGAACCCTTTTCTGGATAAATAGCAGTTTTTCTTGCATTTTTTTGATACGTATCAAAATCCATAGTTTAAATAATAGGTTTTTTATATGATAAATTTAACTTAATACATAGAAAAATTATATGTCTAATATTGATTTAAAAAGACGTACCAAGATAGTTGCAACAATTGGTCCCGCAACTCAATCAGAAGAAATAATTACTGAACTAATAAAAGCTGGTGTAACTACATTTAGATTAAATTTTTCTCATGGTGATCATGAAGATCATAAAGAGAGAATTAAAACCATAAGAAAAGTTTCAAATTATTTATCAATAGATATTGGAATATTGCAAGATTTACAGGGTCCAAAGATAAGACTTGGTAGATTTAAAGATGGCCCTGTAAAGGTAAAAAAGGGAGATCTATTTTCACTCACATCAAAAGAAATAGCTTGTAATAATAAAATTGCCAATGTGACATATCAAAACTTACTAGAAGAAGTAACTGTAGGGAAAAGAATCCTATTAGATGATGGAAGGGTAGAAATGAAGGTTGAAAAAATTAACGAAAAAGAAAAAATACTTGAATGCAGAGTAGCGGTAGGAGGAGTACTATCCAATAACAAAGGTGTAAATTTCCCTGATGTTCAATTATCCGTTAAAGCTTTAACTGAAAAAGATAAAAGAGATCTTGAATTTGGACTCAAAGAAGGTGTTGATTGGATAGCACTAAGTTTTGTGAGAAATCCTTCTGATATCAACGAAATTAAAGATCTAATTAATGAACATGGTTATTCAACTCCAGTTGTCGCAAAAATAGAAAAATTTGAAGCGATCGATCAAATTGATTCTGTCCTTCCTCTATGCGATGGTGTGATGGTAGCTAGAGGTGATTTAGGTGTAGAAATGCCTCCAGAAGAAGTTCCTTTACTTCAAAAAGAATTGATTAAGAAAGCGAATACTCTTGGAATTCCAATTATTACAGCAACGCAAATGTTAGATTCCATGGCATCAAGTCCAAGACCTACAAGAGCAGAAGTAAGTGATGTAGCTAACGCAATACTAGATGGAACGGATGCTGTAATGTTATCAAATGAAACCGCCGTAGGAGATTATCCAGTTGAGGCGGTAAAAACAATGGCAACAATAGCTAGAAGAATAGAAAGAGATTATCCTCAGAAAGCTATTGAGAGTCATTTACCTAGTACAATTCCTAATGCTATCAGTGCTGCAGTTAGTAGCATTGCAAGACAATTGGATGCTGCAGCAATTATTCCGCTAACAAAATCAGGAGCCACTGCCCATAATGTAAGCAAGTTTAGACCACCAACGCCAATACTTGCTACTACAAGTGAAAAAACAGTCGCAAGAAGGTTGCAACTAGTATGGGGTGTAACACCAATCTTGATAGAAAGTCAAGAAAGAGCCGCTAAGATATTTAGCATTGCGATGCAAAATGCTCAAGAAATGGGGATCTTAAAACAGGGTGATTTAGTAGTCCAAACAGCTGGAACACTTACAGGAATAAGTGGTTCTACCGATTTAATAAAAGTAGGCTTGGTAAGACAAGTTATCGCAAGAGGAATATCGATCGGGGAGACAGGAGTAACTGGTAAAGCAAGAGTTATTAATAATGAATTAGACCTTTCATTAATTTCACTTGGAGAAATTTTAATTGTAAATAGAAATTTATTAAAATCTCTTCCATTTTCAAAACATATTACTGGAATTATCACTGATGAATCTCAAGATGAATGCCTAAAAATTTTTAAAAAATTAAAATCTAATATCTCAACTATATGTCAATTAGATTTAGTTGATAAAAATATTAAAGATGGAGATTTAATAACACTTCAACTCAATGAAGGAGTTGTATATAAAGGCCAAATAGAGGGACAAGATGAATCTTCTGATAAGTTTAAATATGTCTAGAAATATTTCTTATAAGGAAGCATTTAAAATGGCTGCAAAAACCTTAATTTCAAATAAATTAAGGAGCTCTCTTACAATGTTGGGGATAATCATTGGTAATGCTTCTGTAATCACATTAGTGGGTCTTGGCAGAGGTGCACAAACATTAGCAAAAAATCAATTAAGTAATCTTGGAGCAAATGTTCTTTTTATTGTTCCGGGAAATAATGACACTAGAAGAAGAGGAATTGCATTTCCAAAAAATTTAGTATTAGAAGATGCTTATGCTATTCAAGAACAAGTTCCAAGTGTCAAAAAAGTTGCCCCACAAATATCTGCAAATGAGATTGTACAATCCAATTCAAAGAGCTTAAGTATTTCTATTGCTGGAATAACCCCAGAGTTTTTAGAAGTGAGAAGTTTTGAGATTAAGGAAGGAAGATTTATATCTCAAAATGATGTAAGTGGCGCTAAAAGCATTGTAGTTGTAGGTCCAGACTTAGTTAAAGAATTCTTTGGAGTTCAATCAGCTTTAGGAGAAAAAATAAGAATCAAAGATAATTCATATGAAATAGTAGGAATCCTAAAACCGAAAGGAGCAGTTTTTGGAAATAATCAAGATAAGAATGCATATATACCAATTTCAACAATGGTTAATAGAGTTACAGGCAAAGATCCTACATTCGGAGTGAGTTTAAGCTTTATAAGTGTAGAAGCAATTAATAAAGATAAAACTGGTGCAGCAAAATTTCAAATTACAAATTTACTAAGACAAAGACATAAAATCATTAGAGACGATGATTTTGCTGTTAGATCTCAAGAAGATGCTTTAAATATAGTTACTAACATAACAAGTGGTCTGACATTTTTATTAGCAGGAATAGGAGCCGTTTCACTTTTAGTAGGAGGAATTGGGATAATGAATATTATGTTAGTTTCAGTAAGCGAGAGAACTGAAGAGATAGGTCTCAGAAAAGCAATAGGCGCTAAGCAATCAGATGTATTAATACAATTCCTTTTTGAAGCACTAATTCTTTCAATTATTGGTGGACTTGTAGGCACCGTCACAGGATTATCGGGAGTTTTCATTGTTGGAGTAATTACGCCGCTACCTGCCTCTGTAGGTATATCAACAACATTTTCAACGATGATTATTTCTGGCTCAATTGGACTAATTTTTGGAGTCTTACCAGCAAAAAGAGCTTCTAAGTTAGATCCTATTGTAGCTCTTAGAAGTCTTTAAAAACTTGAAATCAAATATATTTATCATTGATAAATTTCTTAAATTAATTATTTCAATAGAGTGCTTAATTTTGTCCTCATTGATTCCATTATATGTTCCATACCCTACATTCGTTAATATTTTAAATTTACAAGAATTACCAATTAATTTACAAGTTCCAGCAGTAATAATGTTATCAATTTACTATAAGAGTAGAATTTTATTAAAAGCTTTATATATATATTTTTTATTAGGGTTATTTATAATTCCTATATTTTATGAAGGTGGTTCTTTAGGATATATTATGACACCAAATTTTGGATATTTAATTGGATTAATACCCCTAATAATAATAGTTAGTAATACTTTTCAAAAAGAAGAAATTTCAATATCACTATTTTTTATAAGAGCTTTTAAAGGGATTATATTAATGCATATTACAGGTATTACATATTTAATTTTACAATCTCTTTTATATAATAATACAGACTATATATTCTATAATATTGGTAAATTATCATTAAGCAAAATACCTTATCATATAATTATAATTTTTCCGATAGCTATCATTTTATTGTTGACAAAGAAAATAAAGTTTAAAATATAATGTCTATAAATCTTAAAGATGAATTTAAAATCATACTTATATCTATAATAGTTGTAATTATAGATCAAATATCAAAATTATATATTAGTAATAATTATTATATTCTTGAAAATAAAAATATAATTTTATTCACCTTAAAATTTATTAAGAATGATGGAGCAGCATTTAATATTTTAAGTGGTAATAGAATATTTCTATCTACAATAAGTATATTTTCCTCGTTTACCCTATTATATATAATTTTAGTAAAACCCCTAAAACCATTAAGTAAGTATGGATTATCATTTATATTAGCTGGGAGTGTAGGTAATGGAATTGATAGAATATTATATGGATATGTAATTGATTTTATTAAATTAAATTATATTAACTTTCCTGTATTTAATATTGCTGATCTAGCTATTAATATTGGTGTAATAATACTTTTATATAAAATTTTTAAGGACAAAGATTACTAGATGCAGAAATTCTTTAAGAAATATTATTCTCAAATAACATTAATAATTGTTATCTATACTTTTATTAATATATTTAAAAGTATTTTCAATATTTATAATATTTTTATATTAATAATTTTAATAACTTTATTTTATTTATTTAATAAAAGACTTTTCAAAAAGATTTTATATAAAGCAATATTTAAGAATAAACTTTTAAAAGTTAATAATAAGTTTTCTGCGGCAAAAGAAAGTCTTAGAGGGATATCAGAGATCAAAAATCTCATAGAAGACAAAGTTAATGCTCAAATTATTAACAATGAAAAAGTTAAATTAGAAAGCCAATTGACCAAGGCTGACTATAAAGTAGTACTTTTCGGATCAGGATCATGTGGGAAAACATCTTTAGCTAGAGCATTATTAAAAAATATAGTAGGTAAGATTTCTCCAACCTTAGGTACTACTAAAGAAATCACAAGTTATAAAATCAATATTCCATTACTAAAAAGGAAAGTATGTATCATAGACACTCCTGGATTATTTGAGGCATTTAGAGAAGGGCAAAGACGCGAAGAAAAAACAGTAAAAAAAGCAGCAGAATCTGATCTAATAATATTTGTTGTAGATCAAGATCTTAACGAATATGAAATTTTTCTTTTAAGGGAACTTTCTAATATAGGTAAAACAATAATTATTACTTTAAACAAATGCGACTTAAGATCATTTACACAAAATGAAGCAATAAAATCTAATATTAATAAATTGATTAGTAATTTTTCTAATAACTATAAAATAATTAGTACAATTGCATCACCTCAGACTATTCCCAATATTGGAGGTCGCCCAAAAAAACAATATATAGATGTTGATGATTTATTTAATCAAATAATCAATACGCTTGATAAAAATGGAGAAGAATTGCTTGCTGATAATATACTTTTTCAATGCAACAAATTAGGACTATTTAGTAAAAATATAATTTATGAACAAAGAAAAAACTTAGCAATCAAAATAATAAATAAATATTCTTGGATAACTAGCGGAGTTATATTAATTACCCCTTTGCCTGCAATAGACTTAATAGCAACAACAACAATTAATGTTCAAATGGTAATGGAATTATCAAAAATATATGATGCAAAAATAACTAAAGAGAAAGCATTAGATTTAACTAAATCAATAATTAGAATTATTGCAGCAATAGGAGTAGTAAAAGGAGGTACTTCCTTAATTACTAATTTATTATCTGCTAATTTCACTACAACATTTATAAATAAAACTATTCAATCTTTGACTTCAGCATGGTTAATTAAAATTGTAGGATTATCATTAGTTACTTATTTTGAGCAAAATCAAGACTGGGGGGATGGTGGAATTCAAGAAGTTGTTCAAGAGATATATGAAATTAATAAAAGAGAAGAAATTTTGGATACCTTTTTAAAAGAGGCAATATCGAGAATTAAAAGAGATAAAAATTTTTCATTGAAGAAAAAATTACCGCCATATTCTCAGAAGAGTTAATTAAATATTGATTAAATATTGAACGGAAATCAAAAAGTGTAATTAAAAATAAATAAATTAAACATATAACAATAGAAATTAATCCTGTGATAATTGCAATTAATTTTGGTCTATTCATATTGATAAATTATTTAATAAATCTGCCAACATTAAAATATGAGATTTATCTGTATTAAAATTCCCGAAAACCACTCTTAAAAAATATTGATCCTTATATAGTGGTCTAGAAATCATAAATTTGTTTTGTAATAAAATTGACTTTGCTTCAGAGGTCCATTTATTTGACTTTTGAACTTTCATGTTGTTTGGTAAAAAAGAGACTATGTGTAATGGGCCAGAATAAATTTTAAATTTTTTCTTATCTAAAAGATGTTCAAATAATTTTCTTTTTTCAACTGATTGGCTTAATAAAGTCTCAATACCTTTCACTCCTAAAAATCTTAACCCAAGCCATAACTTTATAATCTCAGCTGGTCTTGAACCTTGTACTCCTAATTCACCTCGATTTATTTTGTCCTCAGATGTATCAATGTAGGGAAGTCCTGTTTGAAAAGTTTTTTGAAGATTATCATATTTTGAAACTACTAGTATAGAGGAGGTTTTAGCAATTCCCAAAAGTTTTTGGGGATTTATTGTTACTGAATTAGCATTACACTTTTTTAAATAATTAACCTGATCAATTTTTTCATCTGCCAGCCAGAACACGCCTCCAATTGATGCATCAATATGAAGCCAGATATTATTTTGTAAACACACTTCTGAAATTTCATCAATGGGATCAAGAGATCCGCGGATTGTAGTTCCAAAAGTTGCAACTACAGCGAAGATATTTCTACCAGAAGAGTAAATACTTTTTATAGTATCTTTTAGCGCAGGAACACTCATTCGCCCTAAGCTATCAGTTTTTATGAGAATTATATATTCTTCTTTCACTCCAATGACTCTTGCACATTTTTTAAATGAGACATGAGCATCCTCACTGAGAATTAAAAACGCTTCATGGTCAATAGTTTTATTTGAATTATATTTTGCCGTTACAAGAGCATTGAGATTATTTAAAGTCCCGCCACTAGCAGTTATTCCTCCAGATGATTCATTGAAACCAATTTTTTTAGCAACCCATTTACATAATTCATTCTCTAACTTTGAAATACTTGGGGATAATTCTTCTGCCAGTAGATTATTATTTAGTCCAGCCGCTATAAAATCACCAATAATTGAAACTAATAATGGGGGAGGATCTAAATTAGCTAATGCACCAGGGTGAGAGGGATTAAATGAGGAATATATTAAATTTTGTATTTCATCTAACAGTGAATCTAAATCACAACCCAAAGACTCTGGAAACGTTGGAATAAAATCATTTCTTAAAGGAAGGGGGGAAGAATTTTTTGTCTGAGAAAACCATTTGCATAAAATATCTGAAGTTTTATTCAATAAAATCAAAAAATCTTTATTATCTCCTGAATATGAAGGGAAATAATTAATTGCATTTTTATTCAAATCTTTAGTCATTTTTCTAATTTTTTTTGAAGGTTATAAAATCAAAGTATGAATAATCGTTCAGAAAATTTAAAAACGCCAATTATTAAGGAAAAGAACATCTATTTAAAATATAAAGAATGGATGAGAATTGTGTTAAAGCGGGCGAAACAAGTTGGTGAAATTGAATTACCGATTGCAGCATTAATAATAGACCAAAAAGGAAGATGTATAGGGAGAGGAATTAACAAAAGAGAACTTAATAAAGATCCTTTAGGTCATGCTGAATTAATAGCTCTAAGGCAAGCAGCTCTGATAAAGGGTGATTGGAGATTCAATGACTGTATGCTAGTAGTTAATTTAGAACCCTGTCAGATGTGTTCAGGAGCACTTGTTCAAGCAAGGATGGGGAAAGTAGTATTTGGTGCTAAAGATTCAAAGAGAGGAGGTCTCGGAGGATCAATAGATTTATCAACTCATAAAAGTGCACATCATAAAATGGAAATAATTTCTGGAATTTATGAAATTCAATCAAGTGAAATGATAAAGGATTGGTTCAAAAAGTTGCGGAACGAAAAATAGAAAATTTCTTTAATTCAGTATCAAATAAATTTAATAATTTATCAACATTTTCATCACATGAGTTATAACCCATTAGACCAACTCTCCAAATTTTACCTGACAGAGAACCAAGTCCATTTCCAATCTCAATGCCAAACTCTTTTAAAAGATGATTTCTAAATAATTCACCATCAACACCAGGAGGGATTTTTACTGTCGTTAAAGTTGGAAGTCTGTATTCTTTAGGAACATGCAGTTCAAGGCCTAATTCTATAAGTCCATTCCAAAGTTTTTCTGCATTTTTTTGATGTCTAAACCAAATATTTTCTAGTCCCTCATTTGCTATTAATCTTAAGCCTTCTCTAATTGCATAATTCATATTAACTGGAGCAGTATGATGATAAACCCTATCAGATCCCCAATATTTATTTAAAAGAGATAAATCTAGATACCAATTAGGAACTTTTGATCTTCTATTTAATAGCTTACTTTCAGCCCTATTATTCATAGTAAAAGGACTTAAGCCTGGCGGACAACTCAAACCTTTTTGACTGCAACTATAAGCTAAATCAATTTTCCAATCATCAACAAGAAGTTTAATCGCACCTAAAGAGGTTACTGCATCAACAAGAAAAAGACAATTATTTTTTCTACAAATTTCTCCAATACCTTCAAGCGGTTGTAAGACGCCAGTTGATGTTTCGGCATGAACAATTGCAAATATTGTAGGTTTAAACTTTTCTATTTCATACTTTATTTCCTCTAAGCTAAATGCTTGACCCCATTCTTTTTCAATTACAGAAATATTTGCTTTATATCGAGAAGCCATATCAACTAATCTATCCCCAAAATAGCCTTTTTTAGCTATTAATATTTTTTCCCCTTCTTCAATAAAATTTGCTATTGAAGCTTCCATAGCCGCGCTGCCAGTTCCACTTACTGGAATAGTTACGCGGTTATTACATTGCCAGGTATATCTCAATAATTTTTGAACATCAGACATAAGTTCTAAGTATGCATCATCCAAGTGACCTATTGGATTTAATGATAATGCCTTTAAAACATCTGGGTGCGCGTTAGAGGGGCCTGGACCTAATAATAATCTTGGTGGGACATATGTATTTTCAAAATTAGCAATATTTTCTTTAGTTAAAGAGTAAATCATCTTTGATTCAGTCAAAGCAAGAATTAAGCATTAACTTAAAATTAAACCAAATAAGTTCCTTTAGCGATCTTTTTTAAAAGAAATTCATCCAATTTAAATAATTTTCATAAAAATCTGATAAATAATAACTTGAATTACTCAAAGAAGGAATTTATTGTTGAAAAAAGTGACGGTTGATACATAATTACATTAACCAACTTATTAATTTCTTAATTAGGTATAAAAATTTAAATGTCAAAAACTTCACAAGATGTTATTAGCCAAATTAAAGACGAAGGGATTGAACTTATTGATCTGAAATTTACTGACATTCATGGTAAATGGCAGCATCTTACAGTGACTTCGGACATGATCGAAGAAGAGTCTTTTTCAGAAGGTCTTGCATTTGACGGTTCATCAATAAGAGGATGGAAAGCAATTAACGCTTCAGACATGTCAATGGTTCCAGATGCATCAACTGCATGGATAGATCCTTTCTATAAGCATAAAACCTTAAGTATGATTTGCTCTATACAAGAACCAAGAAGTGGAGAACCCTATGATAGATGTCCAAGATCTTTAGCTGAAAAAGCCTTATCATATTTAGAGTCAACGGCTATTGCTGATTCTGCTTTTTTTGGTCCAGAACCTGAATTCTTTTTATTTGACGATGTTAGGTATGACTCAAAGGAAGGGAGTTGTTTTTATAGTGTTGATACAATAGAAGCTCCATGGAATACAGGTCGTGTTGAAGAGGGCGGAAATTTAGGATATAAGATCCAGTATAAAGAGGGATATTTCCCTGTTTCCCCAAGTGATACAGCTCAAGATATTAGATCTGAAATGCTATTACTTATGGGTCAGTTAGGAATTCCAATTGAGAAGCATCACCATGAAGTAGCTGGAGCAGGTCAGCACGAATTGGGTATGAAATTTTCTTCCTTAATCAACGCAGCTGATAACGTTATGACGTACAAATATGTCGTAAGAAATGTTGCCAAAAAATATGGCAAGACAGCAACATTCATGCCTAAACCTGTTTTTAATGACAATGGAACTGGTATGCATGTACATCAGAGTTTATGGAAAAATGGACAACCATTATTTTTTGGTGAAGGAACTTATGCGAACTTATCTCAAACCGCAAGATGGTACATAGGCGGGATATTAAAGCATGCACCATCATTCCTTGCATTTACTAATCCCACAACAAATAGTTACAAGAGATTAGTTCCTGGATTTGAAGCCCCTGTTAATCTTGTTTATTCTGAGGGGAATAGATCTGCCGCTGTTAGAATTCCATTAACGGGTCCAAGTCCAAAAGCAAAAAGATTAGAGTTCAGATCGGGGGATGCCATGGCTAATCCTTATTTATCTTTTACAGTAATGCTACTTGCTGGTATTGATGGAATTAAGAATCAAATTGATCCAGGAGACGGAGTAGATGTTGACTTATTTGAACTTAGTCAAGAGGAATTATCAAAAATCAATACAGTTCCTTCCTCTCTAAATGATGCACTAGATGCCTTGAGAGCTGATAAAGATTATCTATTAGCTGGAGATGTATTTACAAATGACTTCATAGATAATTTTATAGAGATGAAGTACGAAGAAGTTCAGCAGCTTAGACAAAGACCTCATCCACATGAATTCTTTATGTATTACGATGCATAATTTTAGTAGTTTTACTAAAAAAACCATTTTTTTCTTTTTAAACTTTTTGAGTATTTATTTATAAATTCTCAAAAAGTTATTTTTTTTGTTGAAATATATATATAACTATTTAAATATGGCAAAAGATCCTATTACAAAAATTGCATATAAAACACTTCAACAAGGAAAAAGTATTGCAGGGTTAGCTCATAAAGAGATAAGTTCAAGAATTATGAACTTAATATCTCCTGACAAAGAATTAAGTGGTTTTAATTTTGACAAAAATCTTCTTTTAGAGATTCAAAATTCTATGGATGCTCTTAGAGAAGAAGATTGGAAAGATTTTGAAGATAACCTTTACCCGCAAAAGCAATTATTTGATGAACCTTGGTTAAATTATTTAACCCAATATCCAAAGATTTGGTTAGATATGCCAAATACTTGGGAAAGGAGAAGGAAACAAAAATATAACGATTTACCTGATTCTATTGAAAAAGATGAGTATCCCAACTATTACTTAAGAAACTTTCACCACCAAACAGACGGATATTTATCTGATTTTTCTGCAAGTATTTATGATCTTCAAGTGGAAATATTATTTAATGGGACAGCAAACCCCATGAGAAGAAGAATTATCAAACCATTAAAAGAGGGGTTAGCAAAATTTAATGATCGTAAAAAAAATAGTATAAAGATTCTTGATATTGCTACTGGTTCTGGTAGAACATTAAAACAGTTAAGAGGTGCATTTACTAAAGAGAAATTAGTTGGTCTTGATTTATCAGATGCATATTTAAAAGAAGCAAGTAGGCATATTTCTGGCTTAGAAGGAGATTTAATTGAATTAATTAAAGGCAATGCAGAGAACCTTCCTTTTGATAATGAAAGTTTTCAGGCTATTTCTTGTGTTTATTTATTTCATGAGTTACCAAGAACTGTCAGAGAAAAAGTTTTAAAGGAAATTTTTAGAGTCCTAGAACCTGGAGGAACACTTGTTCTTGCAGATTCAATTCAAATTGTTGATTCTCCTAACTTTATTAGTATTATGGAAGGATTTTATAAGAATTTTCATGAACCTTTCTATTGTGATTATATAAAAGATGATATCGACTTAAAAATGAAAGATATCGGTTTCTCACATATAAAAAGTAATTCCCACTTCATGACAAAAGTTTGGTCTGCGATAAAATAAAAAAAAATAAATAAATGAAATCCTGGCCAAAAGAAGTTTTTTTATTAGTAAAAAATTTAAACGAAAAATTAAAAATCGATCATAATGATTGGCATAAGTTTAAAGGTAATAAAAATATAAGAGCAGCAGAGCTAATCTCCTCTGCTTTATGCCAATTAATAATAGGTAATAATGAAAAAGATACCATAGATTATTTGGAAGAAAGTATTAAATGGCTTAAAGGGATTAATGTTGATAAGCCTTGCCCTCATAAAAATTAATTTTTTTAAGTGCTAGTTGTAGTCTATTTCCTCTTGGACTCCATCTCACATCATCAAAACATTCATGAATTATAAATAAACCTCTTCCATTTATTGAGTCATTTCTTGAAGGGAGATTAAATTTTCTCTTAGTTATTTCTAAACCAGAACCTTGATCTTGAATCTGCCATACCAGCCAATTAGGTGTAATGTAGCGTCTAACCTTAATAATTTTAGTTGGATCCAAGTTGTTGCCATGTTTAGCAGCATTTACAAGTGCTTCATGAAGTCCTAATTTGATGAGATAGATATGTTTAGATTGATTTATTGGCTCAAGCAACAATTCAACAAAATTTGAAATTTGAAGAGTTGATTCTAAAATATATGTAGATGTGCCCTGAACTAAGGACATAATCATGTAAAAGTTAACTTTATTTTAACTTATCAATGGATCTCAAATCAAAGACAATTATCATGACGAGAAGCTATGGAAGGATGTCGTAGAAGTGAGTCCATTAATCTTACTCCCCTCAATTGATTTACTAAAGGCATATGACCATCAGGAGCTTCCAATGACCAGCAAAAAGCACCAGGATATCTAGTCCATACTCCTTCATTCTTCCAACCAATTTTAGGCCATAATAAATCATATCTTTTACCTACTGATTTTAATAACTTAGCTTGGATTGAAAATCCAAATTTTCCTTGAGAGTAAATATTCCATAATCTATCAATACTTATTAAATCAATTCCAGAAATGTTTCTAACTTCGCTATAGAAAACATATCCTCTTTTCTCAGCAACTTTACCAGCTAATTTTCTTAAAATAGAACTAGTAATTCTATCCGCCTCCTCAAAATTTTGTTCAAGTAAATTCAACTGTAATTCATTGTAATTAATATCTTTATTTGAATCAGTCCAAACCCATTCATTGAAAGTTTTATTATCAAAAAATTTAGGTTTATGTTTTTTCAAAACTTGTAAAATCCAACCAGGAGCCCAGTCATCACTTTTTCTATCAAAGTTTAGAAACAATTCTTCACTTAGTTCAAAAAGAGAAATTGCAGATGATTCAATGTCTTTTACTAAAGCTTTTCTTTTACGTTGATTTGAATCTACAAATTTTCTAACTAAATTTAAAGTATCATCATTATTAATTTTTTTATCTTGCAAAGGCATTTTAATTTAAAAAGAAATAATAAATTTATTGATTAAACTTATGAATTTCAAAAATTTAAACATTAATAAATTCAGTCGGGAAAAAGGTGTTCTAATCGATGTTAGAAGCCCAGATGAATATTATAAAGGACACATGCCTAATTCAATAAATATTCCATTATTTAGCAATGATGAAAGAGCTTTTATAGGAAAAAAATACAAAAATGCTGGAAGAAAAAAGGCTGTGATTGAGGGTTTAAAGATCGTGGAAGGGAAATTTGATAATTTAGTTAACGAATTGATTAATGTAGAAGAGAAATATTTTGCGATCCCAGAGAATGCATTATTAAATCCCAAATATATAAAAATATATTGTGCTAGAGGAGGCATGAGATCTCATAGTATAAGCTGGCTGTTAAATAAATTTAAATACAAAACAATTAAATTGGATGGAGGTTATAAAAGTTATAGAAATTCTGTTTTAAATAATTTTAATGAGAAGAGGGGAATTATTGTAATAGGGGGTAAAACTGGTACAGGTAAAACAAATATACTTTTTACACTGAAAAAAATGAATTATCAAATAATTGATTTTGAGGCATTAGCAAACCATAGAGGCAGTTCATTTGGAGGTTTAGGCATGGGAGAACAACCAACAAATGAACAATTTGAAAATTTAATCTATCAGGAGCTAGAAAGTTTTGATAATTCAAAGCCAATATTTGTTGAGGCTGAGAGTGCAAATATAGGAAAATGTAGAATCCCAAATGGTTTATTCAATCAAATGCAAACAGCCAAAAGGATTGAAATTGTAAAAGATGATCGAGAAAGAATTAATGAATTAATAAAAACTTATAGTAATTATCCAAAAGACTCTCTTAAAGAGTCTGTATTGAGAATTACAAAGAGACTGGGACCACAAAGAACAAAAAAAGCCTTAGAAGCAATTGATCAAGAGAAATGGTCGGAGGTTTGTGAAGCTGTGCTTGAGTACTATGATAAATGTTATGATTACGAGCTCAAAAGCAAACAGAATGTAGTTACTTTGAGATTTTTTAAAAATGAAGAAGATCTCTTAAAAAGTATTTTGAAAAACTCTGAAATTTTCTAATAATTTCAAAGCCTTTTTTTTTTGTCTAGAATTAAAAGATATTTAAAAAAATTTTATGACACCAAACAAAGAGGCAAGGATACAATTTTATGATGGTGTCGATGAACCAGTCGTTCCTGAAATTAGACTTACTAGGAATAAAGATGGATCTACTGGCCAAGCTTTTTTCATTTTTGAAAAACCTCAGGCTCTTTCTAAGCTTTCAAGTGGCGAGATATCCGGAATGAGGATGATAGATAATGAAGGTGAATTAATCACAAAAGAAGTTAAAGCAAGGTTTGTGGATGGTAGCCCGACCTTTATTGAAGCAATATTCTCTTGGAGAAATACAAATGACTTTGAAAGATTCATGAGATTTGCTAATAGTTATGCAAAAGCAAATGGTTTAGGATACTCTGAAAAAGAATAATTGAATTTTTAAAAATTGAGTAGTTCACTATTTTTTAAGATTTTAGTAGCAGGAATTTGTTTCTTATTATTTTGGAGTTTAAGAGATTTCTTTCTTCTTATAATTTGTTCATTAGTAATAGCAAATATAATTTGTAATTTATGCAAAAATATTCAAGACACTTTTAAATTGCCAAGACCAATAGCACTTTTTATTGTTCTTATTTTCTTATCATTTATATTTTTTGCTTCTGTAGTTCTAGTATTGCCTCCATTTATTAAAGAATTCAATGAAATTCTAATTGATATTCCAAATGCTCTAACAAGAATAAATGATATCGTGAACGCCAATCTAGAGAGAATTAATATATTCCTTTATGGAGATAATCAAAAGATAAATGATCTATATCAAATAACGAATGATTTTATGACGTTACCTGACGGCGCGACAATTGTTAAAGCCATTCAAGAAAGTTTTATTAATATTATTAATCTTGCAGGTAATCTTGGCTCTGGCTTAATAAGATTTATTTTCGTTTTAGTTGTAAGTCTGATGATATCGATAGAACCTAACTCATATAAAGAAGGTGTTTTAATAATAACTCCTAAATCATTAAGAAATAAATTCAGAAACATTATTGAAAAATCAGATATTGCTCTTTCTAATTGGATGTTTTCAATGGTTATAAGTTCATTATTTGTTGGAATCTTATCACTTATTGTTTTATCTATATTGGATATTAAATATTCAATTTCTAATGCAATATTAGCGATGGTTTTAAATATAATTCCAAATATTGGTCCAGTTATTAGTGCAGTATTTCCAATATCAATAGCATTATTAGATAACTTATGGAAGCCACTATTAGTATTAGGTTCTTATATCGTAATCCAGAATATTGAAAGTTATATAATAATGCCATCAATAATGAAAAAAAAAGCTAATCTTTTACCAGGATTAACTTTAATTTCTCAATTTGGATTCACTTTTATTTTTGGTCCATTGGGACTTATATTGTCTCTACCTTTAGCTTTAGTAATTCAAGTGATAATTAAAGAAACTATTAATAAGGATTAGTTATTAAACATATTTTTTCAAATTCCTATTTAGATAAGGCAGACTAAAAATCATAAAAAAAGATAATGGATGATTTAAGAAAGTAAAATAAAATGAATTAAAAGTGAAATGATCTAAAAGTATTTTTAAATCTGAAGATAAATCAATAAAAATAAAAATATTTAATAATATTATGTATTTATTTAATTTCATTAGAACCTAAATTATCATCTTTTAAAATTAATGATGGTGCAAGCAAAATACTTGAATAACTACCAATCAAAATCCCAAGAGCAAGAGCTATAGAGAACCAAAAAAGAGAATATGAACCAAATATAATTAGTGTAATTAATGGTAATAGAGTTGTAAGACTTGTAAATAAGGTCCGCCTAAATGATTCATTTACTGACAATTCAATTATTCTATTAAAATCTTTATCAGGAAAATTTTTTGTATTTTCTCGAACTCTATCAAAAATAATAACTGTATCATTTACTGAGTAACCTGCAATAGTTAAAAGCGCTACTGCAAATAAACTATTAACTTCTACAGAGAAAATTATACCCAACCAGGAGAAAATTCCAAAAACGATAACTAGATCATGAAATAATGCTGAAATTGCCAACAAAGAAAATTTTCTATCAAACCTTATAGATATATATATAGTAATTGCTATTAATGAAAGGATTAATGATATAGCTCCATTTACCAATAAATCTCTACCTAGTTTAGGCCCTATTGATCTTGATATCTTTTTTTGAAAATCAATTGGTCCAACTATTTGATCAATATTTTTTATTAAATTCTCAGACTGTTCAATACTAAGAAAAGGACTACGTATTGAAATCAAACTATTTTCATTTTGAATTTGAATTCTAATATTATTTACTAATGTTTTATTATTTGTTATTAATTTTAATTTTTCTGATATTTCATCTGAGGTAATTTCAGAACAATTCCCATTACAAATCCTTTCGAGCCTTATTTCATTTCCACCTATAAAATCCATACCTAAATTTATTGGCTTATTTATTACAGGATAAAAACATGAAAGAATTATTCCCAAAAGGCTAAAAATTATAAGTGTTGTAGAAAAAAACCAAATCTTTTTTTTTATTTTTATTAGTTTTATAAAATTCATTTTATTCTTAATTAAATTTTTTTATTACTACTTTGGGCAATATTATTAATATTGACCAAATAAAGTTTCTTTTGTCTCATATATTGATAACTTGTTAAAAACTTCAGTAATGTTTTTGAACAATTTAAAGATGTAAACAAGCTCATCAATACACCTATTCCTAATGTGGCTGCAAAACCTTTTACAATACTTGTTCCAATTAAAAAAAGAATAAAGCAACTTATAAGAGTGGTAAAATGTCCATCAATAATTGATGAATTAGCTTTTTGAAATCCTTTGTCAATTGAGCGAATCAATGTATTTCCGTTTCTTAATTCATCTATAATCCTCTCAAAAATTAAAATATTTGCATCAACGGCCATTCCAAGACTTAATATTAATCCCGCAATTCCTGGGAGTGTAATTGTCACTGGTATTAAAGAATAAATAGCTAAGTTAAACAAACCATAAATAATCAAAGAAATCACAGATATCAAACCAAGAATTCGATAATTTATAATCATGAAAAGACCTACAAATAATAGTCCCAGAATAGCTGCATAATAACTCTTAATTATATTTCTATTACCAAGCAGAGGTCCAATAGAATTTGATTCAATAATTTTAATTGGCAAAGGTAATGCACCTCCTCTGAGCTGAACTTCTAACTCTCTAGCTTCTTCAGCATTAAAATTGCCACTAATTGTGGCTGCTCCTCCAGTAATGCCTGTTTTAGCGAATTGATTACCTACACTAGCTTCACTAATCGATTCTCCATCTAAAACTATTGATAAAAGTTTTTGTGTTCCTGCAATTGATTTTGTCAAATTAGCAAATTTATCACCACCTTCGCTACTAAATGATAATAAAACTTCCCAATTATTATTATTTTGTTCTTGTCTTCTACCTGCACTTATTAAATCTTTTCCTGTTAAATCAGTTTTAGTGAACAAATTTGCAATCTGAGTATTAATGTATTTTCTTGTATTAATTAATTTTATAAAATAATCAATTTCATTAGATTTAAAATTTAAATCATCTTCAATTTCTTTAAGAGAATTTTCTAATTTAATTTTGAGATTGTTATCTAAGATTCTTCTTTTACTTGTTTCATTATAAGAATCTATTAAATTGTTTATTTGCAATCTTTGGAATTGAAGTTTTTTTAATTCGTTAAAAGTATCTTCTGATTGAGTTCTGAATTCAAGTAAAGCAGTTTTGCCTATTACTCTAGATGCGGCAAGAGGGTCTTGTTCTCCAGGCAATTCGAGTATTAATTGATTAGAACCTAATGTTTGTAAATTAGATTCTGAAACACCAAGATTATTTACGCGTTTATCTAAAACAGCCTTAACAGATTCTAATTCTTCCTTAGTAACTTTACTTTCAGTTTTAACCAATTGAAGAGTTAATTGAGATCCTCCTCTCAAATCCAAACCTAATTGGAAAGGATAATTAATTAATAAAAAAATTGATAAAGCAATAAGAAAAATTATAAAGAAAAGCCAACCTTGCCTTTTTTTCATAATCTAGATACTCCCATTAACTAATTCTTCAATTTTTTGAACAATTTGATGTGGTTGAATTATTGTTAAATTTTCTAAATTACCATTATATGGAGTTGGAATATCTTGGCTTGATAATCTAACAGGACGATAATCAAGATCATCAAAACATTCTTCTGTAATTAATGAAATTAATTCAGCTGCTATGCCCCCAGTCTTCATGCACTCTTCTACAATAAGAACCTTATTTGTTTTTTTGATAGATTTCTTTATGGTGTTCATATCAAAAGGTTTAAGGCTAATTAAATCAATTAATTCAACATCAATTTTTTTATTTTCCAATTGTTCAATAGCTTTCAAGCAGTGATGTCTCATTCTTGAATATGTTAGTACTGTAATATCACTTCCCTCCTTTACTAAATCAGCTTGATCAAGAGCACAAGTATAATCACCTTTTGGCAGTTCTTCTGACAAATTATATAAAAGCACATGTTCAAAGAATAAAACTGGATTATCGTCTCTTATGGCTGCTTTCATAAGGCCTTTAGCATTTGTTGGAGTACTACAAGCCACAATTTTAATCCCAGGAACTGCATGAAAGTACGCTTCTAATCTTTGACTATGCTCTGCTCCAAGTTGTCTGCCAACTCCACCTGGTCCCCTTACAACAGCTGGAATCTTATAGTTACCACCGCTTGTATATCTGAGCATTCCCATATTATTTGAAATTTGATTAAAAGCTAAAAGCAAAAAACCCATATTCATCCCTTCAACAATAGGCCTTAAACCTGTCATAGCAGCTCCTACAGCCATTCCAGTAAAACTATTTTCAGCTATTGGAGTATCTAAAACTCTTAATTCTCCATATTTTTCAAATAAATCTTTAGTAACTTTATACGAACCGCCATAATGGCCAACATCTTCGCCCATGACACAAACAGTCTTATCAATAGCCATCTCTTCATCAATTGCCTCTTTTAAAGCATTAAATAATAATGTACTAGCCACTAGAAGATTTCCTTTAATAAACCTATATATAAATTTATACCATTAAGGTAGATTTATCCTCCTTCTGCAAAGGTTATAAGTAGTAATATTGATAAAAGCATACCTGGGGAAAGTAGAAGGATTAAAAGTCCTAGATCATGTAATGACATTTAAAAATCTATTTTTTTTATATTATTCCTTATTTAAATTTTTTTCTAAGAAAAAACTTCGAATAAATACAATAAATAAACCCAAGCCTATAAAAGCAAATGAAAATGTCGCTAAAAAAGCTAAACCAATAATCAAAGTATTAAAGCTTGCAGAGATATTCTGAACAACTTCAGATTCATTATTAGGTTTATGAATGGAAAAATAAATTGCTAAATTATTGCTAATTTTTAAAGATATTACAAAAAGTGAAAGACTAGTTATCGAGCCGACAAAAAAATTAATGGGGCCCTTTTCTTTATTATTAGTACTTAAATCATTTTGTTTTAAATTTTTTTCTTGATTATTCATATAAATTCTAGATAAATGAAACACCTTGATTTAAAAAATTACAAACCCAGGAATTAAAACCATATTTGCGAAACAATTCTTTATTATCATCATATACTTTTTTAGCTTTCTCATAATTTTCAAATAATCCATAACACGATGGACCTGATCCACTCATTGAAACACATAAATTATCCTTAAGACTTGATAAAATAGAAAGAGCATCTATTACTGATTTATTTTCATTCTCAACAATTTTTTGTAAATCATTTTTAATTTTAAAACCACGGTAAAAATTCTGAACTTGCTCAAAACCTTTTAACTTTAAATCTTTTCTTCTTTTTTTAATATCTTCAATACTAGATATATAATTATGAGAATATTTAATAGAATATTTACTGTAAACTTCAGCAGTTGAAATAGAAATTTTTGGATCTTTCAAAAGAATTAAAGCTAAATCATTATCACATTTATATCCTTCAAGAATCTCTCCTCTTCCAAAACAGTATTGACTACCACCATTTATACAAAAAGGGACATCAGAACCTAATTGCATAGCTAATAAATGAAGAGTATTTAAATCTATCTGCAAATTCCATAGTTTATTTAAACCAACTAATGCGGCAGCAGCATTACTTGAGCCTCCTGCTAATCCAGCTCCAATAGGAATATTCTTTTGTAGGAAAATATTTGCTCCTAATTCTTCATTATTAGAATAATTTTTCAGAAGCAAAGCTGCTTTAATTATTAAATTTTCATTATTAAGACTAAGCTCTTTATTATTAGAACTAAGTAATAGTTTTCCTTGAGTATTAAGATCAATTTCTAAATAATCAGCGAGATTAATACTTTTCATAATCATTGCTAACTCATGAAAACCATCTTTTCTTTTTCCTAGTACCTCCAAATGAAGATTTATTTTCGCAGGAGCCATTATTTTTATTTTTTTATCTTTAGCAAACAAAATACTTTATTTAATTAACAATTACTTATTTTAATATAAGATTTGGCAATTCTTACCCATTCTGTAAGATAAAGATCTTGAGGCCTTAAATCAAAACTTACATCTGTCATTTCTTCCAAAATTAATATTTCATCATCAGATAAAATATCTTTGATAGTATTTCTTATTTTTTTTCTTCTCGCATTAAATGTAATTTTTAAAAATTTTTCTATAAATTTTTCAGTTTTCATATCTAATCTTGATTGAGTAGGAAGAGGATTAAATATTACTAATGAAGAATGTACTTTAGGAGGGGGATTAAAAGATGAAGGGGGAATATCACATATCTTCTCAACGTTTGAAATTAGCTTTATTCGTGTACTTAGAGCACTATTATTACTACTACCTTCTTTAGCAATTATTCTATCTGCAACTTCTTTTTGCATTAAGAATACTAATTTTTCTAGATTATATTTTGGTCTTTTCCCCAGTCCTCCTAAAAACATTTCTAAGATAGGACCAGTAATATTGTAAGGGATATTTGCAATGACTTTATTAAATTTATAATCAAAATTCCTCAAATCAATTGATAAGATATCATCCTGTTGTATAGAAAATTTGGCTACTTTAGAGAATCTATCTCTTAGAAATTCAATTAAATCTCTATCTAGTTCAACGGCATGCAGACCTTTAATTTCTGTATCTAATAATCTTTTAGTTAAAGCACCTTTCCCTGGTCCTATTTCCAAAACAATATCATCTTTATTAAGGTCTGAATTATTTATTATTTTATCCAATACGTTTTGATTTATTAACCAATGTTGACCAAATCTCTTTTTTGGGAAGAAACTTTTCAATTTCATCAAAAATTTAAATAGAATAAAAAAACTTATTTATTTAAATTATACTAAATTCAACTATGATTCTTTCAAAGAAAAATTTTGATCAATTAAAGTCACTTTTAAACGAAGAAAATTCTTCTATATTAAAAAATAAAATTAATAGCCATAATTCTACCAACAATAATTTTTCAAAAGATAATTCATCTCATATCTCTGACCCCAATGAACTTTTTTATTCAATAATTGATAATACAAATAATCTTGAACAAACCACTTTAAGTAATTCAAAATTAAAAGAATGTGAGGCTAATTTCATTAAATCTAATTCATCCTTCAATTCAAATAGCCTTTCTCTTAGTCCAAAAAAAAATAAAGATAATTTACTTTCCAATGAAGATTTAATGTATGACGAATTTAATTATTTACTTGAAGAATAATATTTTTCAATCAATTTTTTATGTTGCAAACTAATAGACTATCAATAAATGCAATTGGTAAAATTAAAAAACCATGGATTTATGAAGGGATTAATCAATATCGAAAAAGATTACCAGATCTTGAAATTCATGAATTCAAAACCTTAAAAGTAAATAATCTTAAAATTTTTAAGCCAAACTATATCATTATTAGTCTTTCAGAAGAAGGTAAGGTTTTTAATTCTCAAGAATTTTCTTCTTTACTACTAAGTTTTGATAACAAAAGAATTTCTTTTCTTATTGGTGGCGAGAATGGATTATCTAATGAAATAAAATCTAAATCCGATTTATTGTTAAGCCTCTCTTGCTTCACTTTCCCTCACGAAATTGCACGATTAATTTTAATTGAACAAATTTATAGAGCAGTTTCCATAAGCCAAAACTCTCCTTATCACCGCTCATAAAATATTTTTAAGATTTTATAAAAAATAAATACAGAACCCACCAAACACGCCCAGCATGCATATAGTACATATATACTATATAATATACTGAATTTTGAATGAAGAAAGTAAAAATCCCCTTATTTGGAGATTGCATACCTGCGGGGTTCCCCTCTCCTGCAGATGATTATCAAGAGGATAATATAGATTTAAATGAATATTTAATAAGAAATCCATTTAGTACATTCTTCCTAAAAGTCAAGGGAGATTCGATGATAAATGCAGGAATTCAAGATCAAGATTTAATAATAGTAGATAAAAGCTTGACTGCCAAACCAGGAAATATTGTGATCGCGACTATAGATGGAGATTTTACAGTAAAAAGGTTAGAGAAGAAAAATGATGAATTATATTTAAAGGCAGAAAATGATAGTTATCCAGATTTTAGTTTCAATAACTATAGTGATATTCATATTTGGGGCGTTGTTATATGTTCAATACATAAATTTAAATAAATACTGAGAATGAAAGCGATAGCACTTATAGATGGGAATAATTTCTATGCTTCCTGCGAGCAAAGTATGAATCCATCATATAAAGACAAGCCACTAGTGATTTTATCCAATAATGACGGGTGCATTATTGCGAGAAGTTCGGAAGCTCGTACTTTAAGAATAAAGATGGGAGAACCTTATTTTAAAGTTAAAAACAGGTTAAAAGATCTAGGAGTAATAGTTTTAAGTTCAAATTATTCTCTTTATGGTGATATGAGCAGAAGATTAATGAATTTATTAAAAATATACTCCGAAAAAATAGAGATTTACTCTATTGACGAAGCATTTGTATCAATCAGTAGACATAATAAGAATGATTTATATCCATGGGCGAGAGGGTTAAGAGCCTTAATATATCAGAATTTAGGAATTACCATAACAATTGGAATTGCCGAAAATAAAATAAAAGCAAAATTAGCAAATAAATTAGCCAAAAAAAATAATCATTCTGCTGGAATATTTGATTTCGCCAAAGTAAATAACGAAAATTCTTATTTAGAAGAAATTAGCGTGGAGAATATTTGGGGAGTTGGAATTCAGACATCAAAATGGCTAAGAAGTAAAGGCATTAAGAACGCTAAAGAACTGAAGAATATGGATCAATATGAGCTTAAAAGAAAATTAGGAGTAGTAGGGCAACGGATACAATTGGAATTAAAAGGTTACAAATGTCTACCTTTAGAAGAGAGCACAAAAGGGAAAAAAGAGATTCGCGTTAGTAGAAGTTTTGGTCAGCCAATTACAAAATTAGAAGACCTTAAACAGGCCCTATCCCTTTATGCCATAAGAGCTGCAGAAAAAATGAGAAGTCAAAATTTACAAGCATCTGCAATTACTATATTTACCAGAACAAGCCATTTCTCAAGAGATCCTTATCAAAAAAGTATTCACAAAAAATTAGTTGAAGCCACCAACGATACATGTATTATTTTAAGAATAGTCATTGAACTAGCTAAGGAAATTTACCATCCTGAGTATAAATTATCTAAAGCTGGTGTTTTAATGCAGGAATTAAGTCACTGCAAATATTCTCAAATATCTATTAATAATTACTATTCTAACAATAGTTCAAAAAGTGAAGGAAGATTAATAGAAACAATAGACTCTCTGAATAAAAGGTTTAAAAAAGGTGCAATTACTTGGGGAATGGTAAGCAATTATCATGAATGGAGAATGAATAGAAGATTATTAAGTGGTACATCAATAACAAATGTTAAAAAGATTCCAACTATAATTATTTAAAATGATTAATGATGGAATTTATAATATTTTTAAGTAAATTAGATAAAGAAATAATAAAACTGATAAATAGAACTAATTATTCTATTGAGGAGAATACGGCATTATGTTTAATTGATAAGAAATTTGTAGGCTTTTATAAAAAATTAGAAAAAAAAATTGTTATCTGTACAGAAAACGCGAAAAGAACAGGTAATTATAAAACTGGTAAATTTCACAATAATAACGATAATCATAAAACTAAATTATTTATAAGAAGAGCATTAAGGCATGAGGCGACCCATATGGTTCAAGCATGTAATAATGGAAAATTAATTGGAGGAATAAAAAATATAAAGCAGAATAAAAAAATGGCACTACAAAAATCCTTAAGCTTAACTGGAAGTGTAAACAAAGAGATTGAGGCCTATAATATGGAAGACAAACCTAAATTAGTGATAAAAGCAATAAAAAAATATTGTCTATAAATTTTATGATTACAAATTAGTTGAAAGCATAATTACCACACCTTTGCTTATCCAGAGAAGAAATGTGCTGCCTTTCTAAATAGTAAAGATCTTGAAACTTTAAAGCATCCGAATTTAATTCTTTAAAAAGCTGATCAATTTCTGGAAAATTCTTTGAAGGATCAGAAGAATTACTTTCAACTAAAATAGAAATACAATTTTCTAGAGTATTCAATCTTTGAGAACTCCAGGATTCAATTAGATGTCTACAACGTTTCAATGATTTATACCTTTCCAAGAGTGATAAACATCCAAGCAAATTACTTTTTGGATCATTTAAAGTTGTGAGTAGTAATTCACTGGGATTAAAAAATGATCCAAGCCTGTCTAATACTTCAGGATGATTTGCAGAAATATAATCACTTAAAGTGGAAAGTAAATTAATCTCAATAAATAATTTATTTAACTGATTATCATCTTTAACTTTATTAAAATTGTTTGTGCCTAAAGCAATCTCTTCAATTTTAGAAATGGTACTCCAAATTATTTTATGATGTTCGAAAGAAAATCCTTCTATTTCTCTTTTAATTAATTCATCCCTTATAAAAATTCTTAGTTCAGGAGCATGTAAATAATAAAATAATATTTCTGATTCACTTTTTTCTTTTTGACTGATTTCATTTGGTTGCTCGAATTTATGAGATCTTCCATGCCATCTAAAACCTTTTATTTGATTTCTCAAATCCTCTTCAAATTTAATAGCCAGTCTTGCTTGTCCCATACTTAGTCTTTCAGAAACCTTCTGAAGATAATGAGTTCTAGTTGCAGATTGAGGCAATTTACTTAAAAATTTTACTAGAGATGAAACAACAAATTGAAAATCCTCAGCTTTAGAAATATCTTTATTTAAGAAAAGTTGATCAAGCTCCCAATCAATCCAGTAAATTGAATTATCGACTAGATTATAATATTCAGCAGCAGAATTACTAGTTAAATATTCATCAGGATCTTTAAAACCCTTAATCTGTAAAATCTTAAGATTTATTTGTTGATAAAGAGATAAAGTTTCAACTTCTCGTATAATTCTTTTGCTGGCAAGGATACCAGCGTTATCAGAATCAAAATTTATAACAATATTTTTACTGTCAGTACATCTACATAATTGAGATATTTGATATTTACTTAATGCTGTTCCTTGAGATGCAACACAATTATCAATCCCTTTTGAGTTTAAAGAAATAACATCAAAATTTCCCTCTACGACAATCGCCATATCCTTCTTCCTGATATTACTTGAAGCTTTATCAAAACCAAAAAGTATTTTACCTTTTTCAAAGACATCACTTTCAGGAGAATTAAGATACTTAGGTTCTGATCCATCTAAACTTCTTCCTGTAAAGCCAACAACACGACTTTGAGGATCAAGGATTGGAATAATAACTCTATTTCTGAATCTATCATAAACTTTGTTTTTGCCATCTTTAGAAATAACTAAACCCGAATTTATTAGTGAATCTTCTGTAAATTTTTCAACCTTAGTAAGATAATTATATAAATCAGTCCATGAATTAGGAGCATATCCTAATTCAAAATTCTCAATATTTTCTAAATTTAATTTTCTTTCATTTAATAGATAGTCAAGAGCATCTTTTCCACTGGGAGTTTTTAATTGTGAATTAAACCAATTTTTAGATAATCTTAAAATCTTAAATAACTCTTCTCTTCTAGATAGTTCTCTTTGATATTCTTCTTGTTTTGAACCATCAATAGTTTTAATATCAATATTATTTTTTTTTGCTAATGATAAAACAACATCAGAGAAATTATTTCTAGTGAATTCCATCAAAAATTTAATTGAATTACCACCTGCTCCACAAGAAAAACAATAATAAAATTGCTTTTCTGGCGAAACTGTCATAGAAGGCTTACTATCATCATGAAATGGACATATCCCAACAAATTCTTTACCTCTTTTCTTTAAAACAATATGTTCAGATATAACATCAACAATATCTGCTTTCTCTTTGACTTCCTGTATCGTTTGTTGATGAATTAAGGGATTCATTTAAAAAGGATATTTACATTATTAAAAAAGATGTTTATGTTATAAATCATTATTTAATAAGAATCTACTTAAATTTACAAAACAAAAATCTTTGGATACATGAATACCATAAATATATTTTTCAAAAAAACTTTTGATAATGAATATTACCTAGTATTTGCTTCATTTTTTTTTAGTCTTATGACTGTTTGTGTAAAAAAAATTAATCACAATATTCCAATTTATGAATTGGTTTTTTTTAGATCAATTTTTAGTTTATTGATAACTTCGTTTATTTTAAGAAAAAAGAAAATTAATCCTTGGGGTAAAAATAAATTCCTATTAATAATTAGAGGTTTACTTGGAACTATTGCTTTAATTTGTATCTTTTACTCAATAAGGAATATGCCATTAAGTATCTCAACAGTTATTCAATATACTTATCCTATTTTTATATCAATTTTTGCTATATTTATTTTAGGTGAGCAAATATCTAAAAATATTTTCTTAGCATTAATTTTTGGATGGATAGGAATATTTATAATATTAAATCCAAATCAATTATCCCTATTAAAATCTGATATTAGAAATATTTCAATAATTATTGCTTTCTTAGGTGCAATCTGCACCTCTCTTGCATATATAACAGTTAAAAAACTTTCAAGATATGAAAATATATATGTGATAATAAAATACTTCCCTTTAATTTCAGTAATTATTCTTTCACCTATAGTTTTCCTAAATTGGGTAACACCTCAAATAAATGAAATTATTTGGATAATAGGGATAGGTTTATTTACACAAGCTGGACAAACTTTTTTAACTCTAGGCTTAAAAAATTTAAATGCATCAGTAGCCTCATCAATAAATTATTTACAAGTATTTTTTGGTTCAATATGGGGTATTTATATTTTTGGAGAAAAAATAACTATAAATTTTATTATTGGTTCGATTTTTGTATTATTAGGAACAATTATTACTACTAGCAAAAATCAAAGAACGGATTTAGAATTATAATTAATAGCAATAAAAATATGAAATTTCTTCTTTTAGCATTGATTAGTTTAATTCCTATACATCAGGCAAATGCTACAACTCCAAAGTCTGTGACTTGTACAAGAACTGAGTATAGAGAAGAATACATACCTGGGACTAAATCAAGTCCTGGATATGTAAAAAACTATGAGATAGATGTTGAGATTCCATGTAATGGTTCGAAAGCGCAAAAAATTGATACTAATGATTGCACCGAGGGTTCATTTATTGGAGGCATCTTAGGAGCAGGCATAGCTATGTCTAATTCAAAAGGAAAGGATAGATGGTGGGCAATACCTGCTGGTGGAACCGCTGGAGCTCTTATTGGTTGCCAAGTTGATGGAGGTTAATTGATAAGTTGGATAAAAGGAGAGATTATTACATCATGGCTTCAAAATAAAAAATTCTTTTTTTTAATTGATTGCCAAGGTTTAGGCTATGAGATTCAAGTTATTGAATCATTGCATAAAAATCTGGATAAAGGAACAATAGCACTGTGGATTAAACATGTAAAAAAGGAAGATTCTGACTCTTTTTTTGGATTTGAGAGAAAAGATGAAAGAGATTTTTTTAGAGATTTATTAAATATAAAAGGAATAGGACCTCAAATTGGAATGTCATTGTTGAATAAATTTACATTAAATGAAATCATTAAATCATTAGAAGAAAAAGACATGACATTAATAAATACAGTTCCTGGGATAGGACCAAAAATGTCAGAAAGGATATTCTTTGAACTTAAAAATAAATGCTTAATATTTGATAAAAATTTGAAAAATAATGAGAATACTACAAATTTTCTTTCCAATAATATAGAAGTGAAATTAATATTAGCTGATATTGATATGACTTTAAAATCGCTTAATTATTCTCTTAAAGAGAGAAAGGAGACAAGAAAGCATATTGTTGAAAACTTCATTAATAATGAATTTCTTATAGAAAATGATATTAAAAAAATTACTTTTGAAGACTTATTAAAAGAAGCTCTAGATTACTTAAAATAAAATCTAATAAATTTGTATAGTAAAGTAGTATTATATAGATAAGTTAAATTGGATTATGTCTCTAGACACTGCAGAAAAACAGAAAGTTATTAATTCGCACCAAATTCATCCTACCGATACTGGATCTGTTGAGATTCAGGTCGCAATGTTATCAGAAAGGATATCAAAATTGAGTGATCATTTACAAAAGAATATTCATGATTACGCATCTAGGCAAGGCTTATTAAAGATGATTGGAAAGAGAAAAAGAATGCTTTCCTATATTAAAAGTAAAGATTTACAAAAGTATTCTGATTTAGTCAAGAAGATTGGAATAAGAGGATAACTAACATTAATGGCGAAGAAAAAATCAAAAAAAAATAACGTTTCAAAAAAACACTCTAGAGATTTAAACAATACTGCATTTAAAAATATTGAAAAAGTTATTCCTGAGAAAAAATTAAATAAAGCCTCTACAGGTATACCAAAATATGTTGCTGATCGGATGGCTAGAAGAATTTTCTTCACCGCTGGAATTCCGACAGTTCTTGGGATGTCAGTTTTTGTTATAAGCTATATAATTGTTACCAGGAATATCGCGGAGGTCCCACCTTCATCAACTATTGCAATTTCTGCTTTATTTTTTTTGATAGGTTTAGGTGGTTTAAGTTATGGGATATTATCTGCAAGCTGGGATGAAAAACCTGGAAGTCTTTTAGGTATTGAAAATATACCTTTAAATATTCAAAGAGCAAAATCAGCTTTCAAACCAGCGTCACAAAATTTTGACAAAAAGATTTAATAAGATTAAACCAAAGATTTTAAATTCACCTCAAATGAATTTGATTTTAGAAGATTAGCAGCTGCATTAATATCACTTACACAAAACTGATCTCCAAATTTAACATAAGTTGTAGAATTACTTGATTTTACTGCAGCTAAAACTGGTGACTTAATTCCACATTTATCTTTATCTGCTTTAAATTGCACTAAACAATTCCTAATTTTATTTTGAACTCTAATATCAGAGGCTTGATAGGATTCAAGGCTAATAATAAGTAATTTTAAATTATCAATTTCTCTACAATCATCTATTATTAACTGAGTTTTATCGCTCCTTTTATCGATTGTACCCCACACTAAAAGTCTAGTATCTGTTAATAAGAATTCAGAAAGTCTTAAATATGTTTTAGGGAAAACTACCGCCTCGCAAGAACCTGAAAGATCCTCTATTTGAATAATAGCCATCCTATCGCCTTTCTTAGTAGTAATTTGCTTTAATTCAGGAATCATTCCAACAAGGCTTACCTTACTTCTATCTTTAAAATCTTCAAGATTTGAAATACTTATTGGAGAGATTAATTTTGCAGGCTTTGATAAATGTTTCAAAGGATGATCGGATAAATAAAAGCCTAAAAGCTGTTTTTCTAGTCTTAATTTATCAATGAGGGTATAATCCTCCACTTTATTTCTTTTATCTAATATGAGATCTAAACTATCTGACTCATTACCTGAGTCAAATAAATTTCCTTGTCCAGACAACCTATCACGATTTCTAGCTACGGCCCATTCTGTCACAGCTTCAAGATCTGCTAATAGTTGTGCTCTATTTTTATTTATTGAAAACTCATCAAGTGCACCACAATGAATCAAAGATTCAAGATTTCTTTTATTTAAAATATTTACCGGTAACCTATCGCATAGATTTGCAAGAGATTGGAAAGGTCCAAACTCTTTTCGATTGTCAATTATATTTCTTATTGCAGAATCACCTAAATTCTTAATCGCTGATAGTCCGAAGAGTATCTGATTACCTTTGATAGTAAAGTCATAGCCAGATAAATTTATACTTGGTGAAATAACTTCTATTCCAATAGCGTAACAATTAGAGATATAACGTTGCATCTTATCTGTTGAACCAGAGTTAACAGAGAGTAGAGAAGCCATATAAGCAACAGGAAAATGTGCCTTTAAAAATGCTGTTTGATACGTAACAGCTCCATAAGCTGTAGAGTGACTTTTGTTAAAACAATATTCTGCAAATAAAACCATTTGATCAAAAAGATCATTAGCAATTTTCTTATCTACACCCTTGTTTATCGATCCTTCAATAAAAATATTTCTATGTTTAACCATCTCTGAAACTTTTTTCTTTCCCA
>CEUU01114510.1_pt1 | contig 34390 bp, 33 predicted proteins | sample 531321 | NCBI WGS metagenome assembly CEUU01 (sample SAMEA2622658, study PRJEB7988) | marine metagenome | isolation source: saline water (ENVO:00002010), including
GGTTCTGTGAGAGGGATGAGGCGGAGACGCCTCACCCTACTCGATATGGTTGAAAAATATTGATCTGAATGCTGTGTTTATATACAGTTGTTAACGGCGTCGACGCCAGGAACTGTTATTCATAAGTTGTCACCGCACTTGCCTGTCGGTGTTGAATAGAACAAATAACATAAACTAAGGAGCAACCTATGAATAAAACAACGTTAAAATCAGACTGTTTGTGTGGCGGTACCCGCATTGAAGTCACTCCTGACTCCTGCCAGATAGGTGCTTGTCATTGTGGTATGTGCCGTAAATGGTCCGGCGGGCCCTTTATGGGCATCGAATCAGCACAGATAAAGGTTTCCGGTGAGCATGTAGCCCGCTACGCATCCTCTGACTGGGCTGAAAGAGCTTTTTGCAAGCAATGTGGTACTCACCTCTTCTACAAGCTAAAAAGCAATAACATGTATTATGTGCCCGTTGGATTGTTTGATGAGAATGACGACATGGTCTTATCCCACGAAATTTTCATCGATAGTAAACCGCACTATTATCACTTTGCCGAGCAAACTCATCAGATGACGGGTGCCGAAGTGTTTGCCGCTTTTGAAGGAGAGAAACCATGACAAAGGATACACTGATTAATTATGTGGAGCTGCCATGCCGCGATCTATCTGCTACAAAAGCATTCTTTGCGGCAGTAATTAACTGGACCTTCACTGATTACGGCCCGGCTTATGTCGAGTTTCGTGATAAAGGCATCGTGGGCGGCTTGTATCAATCGGAACTTGCCTCCGTTACTGCTAATGGTGCGGCGTTACTGGTGTTTTACAGCCCGGACTTAGCCATGACTCAAAAGCTTATAGAGGCGAATGGCGGTGCTATTATAAAACCGGTATTCGATTTTCCGGGTGGCAGACGGTTTCATTTTACCGAGCCCAGCGGCAATGAATTTGCAGTGTGGAGCGATAAGTAAACACTCACAGAAAAGCTACCATCACGGTGCTGCTTAAGGTAATGTATTGCGTCGCATTTACATTGCAACGTAATACATTACTTAGTTTAGAAAGCAGATGAAAAATAACAAAAACGCAGTGCTGCATGTCTGGATGTTGCCACTTCTGTTTGTCTTAGCCTGTTTTACCGCTTGTTACCTGGCCGGTTCGTTGGATTACCGGAACATTATAGACGAACGTTCACAACGTGACTTCAACGCGGCGCTGGGTATGCCCCTGATCATTGGTTATTTATGGCTGGCGTTGCGGATATTACATCGTCGGTCTGGTAAACGGATAGCCGATTTTCTGGTCCAGACCAACCAACTGTCTCAATACAGACAGCACATGACAATGCTGGAAAAAAAAGCTGATACGCCATGTTTTTCTGGCTGCAACGCTGTCTATTGCAATTACCCTGGTGTATCTGATCAGCGAAGACCTTCTGGCCTTTAATCAGCCATTTTCGGTACTGCTACTAAATGTTATCGCCGTGCCTTTCTGGTTTTTCCTGTTTTTGTTCCTGATGCAATCAGCGTCATTCACGCGTTATCTGTATAAACGCTTGGTGCTGCCGAATATCCACCAGCACTTTTGCTACTGCAAGCCCATTTGTGACCTGGGTGTCAGCAATGTGATATTTTCGCTGTTTATGTTGCTGTTAATACCTCTGTTCTGGATCGGCAAATCAATGCCATTTATAGATGGTTTAATCCTGTCAGCGGCGACGGCATTTATGATCGTTCTGCTGTTTATGCCAGTATTCAAAACAGTTTATCTGATGCGAAAGCATCGCAACCAGAGTATTCAGCAAATAGAAGAGCAGCTTGCCAGTCTGATTATGAAGGGTAGAGATAATCCCGGAGCCAATTCGGGAGACGTGCTCTACAAACTTAATCAGCAGCTCGAAGACTTAAGGCAACATCGCTGCTGGCCAAAAGATGGTATTGTAAATACGAAAGTTTTTATTATGTCGACCGGTCTACCTTGCTGCTTTTTAGTGCTCATCTGGTGGTTAATTTAGGGAAGTCGATAAAATGAAAGTGTATGGTGACAGCCGCTCGGGTAACTGTTACAAAATCCAGTTACTGTTAGGATTATTGGGCAAGCAGTGCGAATGGAAAGAAGTTGATATTTTAAACGGTGAAACGCAGACCGATGCGTTTAAACAGCTTAATCCGGTCGGTAAGATCCCATTGCTCGAACTCAGTGATGGCCGAAGCCTGAGCGAGTCGAACGCTATTCTGAATTATTTGGCCGCTGGTAGCGCGTTTATTCCCTCCACCGAATTTGAACTGGCTAAGATGCTGCAATGGCAGTTCTTTGAACAATACAGCCATGAGCCTGCCATTGCGGTAGCACGCTTCATAAACGTATACCTTGGTCTTCCCGCTGAGCGGCAGCAAGAATATGAACTCAAGCAACGGGCCGGTCATAAAGCCTTAGCGGTAATGGAACAGCAGCTAATGCAAACAGTCTTCCTGATTGGCGATCAGATGACGCTGGCTGATATATCACTGTATGCCTATACTCATGTATCTCATGAGGCGGGCATTTTGCTCGATGAGTACCCGGCTATCCGCCGTTGGTTGTCGATGGTAGAGGAGCATCGCGGCTATATGCCAATGCAGAACAAAGACTAATTGATTGGCATTAATCCCGCTGCGGGAGAAAACGCTGCCATTGGGCAGTAAGCGTATTGAGCAATCTGAGCAGTGGTGCCGGATCGAGTTGTTCTAAAGACGCCAGGGTATAGGCCACTGCCTCCAACGTAGAAAAACTGTATTCCAGGTCAGAATTGCGAATTGTATACTGACCACTCTGGTGCAGTGGCAATTTAAAAAACGGATACCGGTTAAGCCAGGCATTATTCTGCCAGATACCGTAGGCCTGCTTCCAACTGGCATCGATAAAAATCGCACGTTTGATGCGAGCTGAAGCCTTTTCAGCACCGTGGGAGAACTCGGTACTTTGCTCTGCAGGGTAAAACACCGCCGTTGGTTTCGGATCGGCCCTCAGGTACTGCTCAAGTTCAGTAAAATCGACAGCCAGTTTGCCCCTGATAACGGTGATGTTTGACAGTGCCAGGTTAAGCAGCCGTACCGTGTTTTTAGCATGCCGTGATTCTTTGGGATGTTGCAGGATGATTACTTCGGTATAGTTAGTAACCGGTTGAACTGCATGGCAGAGGCAGGTTTGTACAGGGTAACCACAATTAGGGCATTGTTTGCGCATGACTAAACAGGAGTCGACTGGTACAGATAGCCGTAAGCTTACCCCAGCGGAGCGCATTTGGCACACCGTAGGGCTTATTCCGGAGGGAAATGTGGCGTCTTACGGAAAAATTGCCGACCTGGCAGGACTACCAGGACGTGCTCGCTTTGTCGGGTATTGTTTGCGCAATGTCCCAGCCTCTCTTAAACTACCCTGGCACCGTGTGTTACGCAGTAATGGGCAGATTGCTTTTCAGGCCGGTACGCCACAAGCCCTTACCCAATGTGAGCTGTTGGCAGATGAACAGGTACTGGTGCAGAATAATCGGGTTAATCTCAAGCTGTATGGCTGGGAGCCGGCGCTGGATGTACTGCTACATCAGTTAGCATTTTAATGTTTTCTCTCTGATCTAGGAATTTATGGCATCGTTAACAATAGGAATTGAACAGCTGGAAGTTGGCATGTACGTGCTTCAGATTGCTGAACAAAAAGCCGGTACGGTGCAAGTTAAAAACCGTGGCCGGGTAACCAGCCAGGCAATTATTGACCAGTTAAAGCGCAAAGGCATAAAGCGGTTAATTATCGATACTGACCTGTCTTCCCATGCCACCAAGCCAAAAGCCTGCGAACAAACACAACCTGAGCTGGATACCCATGTACCGCTGCAAGCAGAGCTGGCTAAAGCACAAAGCTTGTACCAGCAGGGGATTGTTCTGCAGAAAAAACTGTATGATGCCGCTCAGGATGGCACACCTTTTGACGATTTTGTGCCGGCAGAATTTGCCAGGGCGCTGGTGGGCTCGCTGGATCGAAACCCGGATGCTTTGTTATTACTTTCCCGTATCCGTGAGAAAGACACCTACTTACTCGAGCACTCCCTGAACGTGGGCATTTTATCTGCGCATTTTGCCCGTTCCCTGAGGATGTCTCAGCCCGAAATCGAAGCGGCTGCCTACAGCGGACTGCTTCACGATCTGGGCAAAATTAAAATCCCTGATGAAATTCTGCATAAACCGGGCCGGTTAACAGAAAATGAAATGGACGTGATGAAAAAGCACGTTGAGTATGGTGTGGATTTCTTGTCTGCGATGAAATTAGATGAAAGTCTTATCAGAGTAGTTAGCGAGCATCACGAGCGCTTGGATGGCTTAGGCTATCCTAAACGTCTGAGTGGCGAGGAAATTTCTTACAACGGACGAATCTTGGCGATTACAGATATGTACGATGCGCTAACGGCCGACCGCTGTTACAAAGCAGGTATGCCAAGTCAAAAAGCGCTACAAATCTTAATGAAAGACAGTGAATCCAAATTGGACGCCACATTATTGCAGCAATTTATTAAATGCATGGGCATCTATCCACTGGGTTCACTGGTTGAGTTATCCAATCAACGTGTTGCCATGGTGATGCATCAAAATGAGAGACAGCCCTTACGGCCTGTGGTGAAAATGTTCTACTCAATTAGTGGCGGGCATTACATAACGCCTAAAGACGTTGACCTTAGCAAAGACCTAAAACTGAATATCGCCAAGGCGATTACGCCAACTGAGTACAATATTGATATTAATCGCTTCTTTAAAGAGTCAATCATGGTATAGCAGCTGGTGTTGCAATTAAGAAACAGTTTGATGTGTAAACATTGCAAGCCTTAACTTCAGATCCTGCTCTTAACGTAATTAGAATAATCCCCTGCCATAAGCCTGCTACATTCGTGCAGAGCCTGTTATCTCTGGTGACCAGGCGTGATTCATGTGGTGTTCATTTATTACCAGCTATTGTTGGAACAGGATTTGCTCCCGACACAATGTATGCGTAAGTTATCTGAGGAAATTATGAAAAAGCTATTGTTAGTGTGTGCGGTTTCTGCTGCTATTTCTTTAACCGGTTGTGCCAACAGCAACAACACCCAGCGTGGGGCGGCTATTGGTGCTGTGGCCGGCGCATTATTAGGTAAAGCCACCGGCGATAATGACAAAAGCCGTTACGCCTGGGGCGCGGTGGTCGGTGCCATTGCCGGCGGTGCAATTGGTAACTACATGGATAAACAGGAAGAAGCGCTGCGCGAAGAGCTCGCAGATACCGGGGTAGACGTAGTTCGCGAGGGCGATACGTTACATCTGATCATGCCCGGTGATATTACCTTTGCAACCAACTCTTCTGCTATCAGTCCAAACTTCAACCCGGTACTGGAAGACGTGGCGCTGGTATTGAATGAATACGAAAAAACCGTGCTGATGATCAAGGGCCATACCGATGATACCGGCGCGGAAGAGTATAATCAGGCACTCTCTGAGCGCCGTGCTAACGCGGTGAAAAACCTGCTGATGTCATACAGTGTGAACGGCCAGCGGATCACTACAGTGGGCATGGGCGAGTATCAGCCTAAGGTGGCCAATAGCTCTGCCGAGAACCGTCAGCAGAACCGCCGTGTAGAGCTGTCTATCCAGCCTATTACTAATTAAGATGACGCCTTATCCGGCGGGTCTTGCTCAGTGCATACCGTTGTACGCTTTTATCTGCTCAGCAACACTGTCAGCAATGTCGTTAGGAATCGGAATGGTTAAGTGATACTGAGTGACTTTCCAGCCTGACCCGGTTTTAACCAGTACGCCAGTGCCCCGGGTTAAACCCAGTGAGGCGTTATCCAGCAGTTCATCAAACCAGGCGACATCCTTGTTGGGCGAAAAGTAAATGTGACGCTCCCTGGATTTATATGTCCAGCCAGACCCACGGTCAAAAACCGGTTTCGCATAATTTTTGAATTCCTCCAACGTCCAGGTTTCAGAGGCGTCGGTGCCAATAAACGTGGCCCCGGCTGAATATAATTCAAAGTATTCGTTAAATTTAGCCTGAGCGGCGTACTGGTGCAGCGAGTCAATGACCGCTGACACTTTTTCATCTTCTGAGCCCTGTGAATAAAAGCAAAGAAGACAAAGTGTTGTTAGTATAAGTACACGCATTAAAACTCCTTAAAAAAGACTTCGGAAAGTACATGAATAAAAACACCTGGTTCAGAACGTTGTTGGTGGTTATAGGGCTAAATCTATTGCTTGCCTGTAGCGTTATTTCGTCGGTTGCGTCCTACTCTGTCACCGACCAGCAGATAGAACAAGTGTTGTTAAAGCAAATCGACAAATTAGCCCAGAAAACCTCGGTAGCTGGTATACCCGTCATGCTTGAAGTCAATGATTTGAGCGTCATTGTTGGGCCTGAAGAGCGACCGGTGGTGGCGCTGGCGGCTGATGCGACTGCCACAGTATCTGTTTTTGGTCTGGCTTATCCCGCCAAGGTAAAGCTTGGGCTTGAAGGTGAGCCTTATTACAACAAAGACGAGAAAGCCTTATATGTGCGCTCTCTTAGCCTGACTCACAGTGCAATTGATGCAGCTGGATTCCGTGGTAATTTAGCGCCGTTAGGCGATAAATACATGGGTCTGTTTAATCGTTACCTTGATACACATCCCGTGTACGAGATTGATACCTCAAAGGCAGGGCTTGGCTGGTTGGCTACGATGCCGCTTATGATGAAAGTGGAGTCAGGTAAGATCGTATTTAAACCGCAATTCGGCGAGGATGAAAAGCCTCAGGCTAATCAATAAAAAAACCCCGCAAGTGCGGGGTTCTTCATATTGATGGGACTACATTCTGTAGCGGATACCCAATGCAAAAGTACGGTCGCGGATATAAGTATCACGCGGGTACAAACGGGCATCTTGAGACGAATCACCTCCAAAGTAGTCATTCGCCACGTCGTCGGTCAGGTTAGTCCCGTCGAAGCTGACTGTCAGGTTCTCATTCACGTCGTAGTTGATTGAGAAGTCCAGTGAGCTGATTGGGTCGTGAATCACAGAGCTGCCTGGCTGGTCGCCAACTTCGTTGAAGCTGCCATACCATTCACTACGCCAGTTGTAGGCTAAACGAATGTTAAGGCCTTCACGCTCGTACATCAAAATAGCGTTATATGACTCGTCAGATACGTTTGGCAGTGGTTCCATTACACCTTCTGCATTTTCTGCTTCATGATCCATGAACGTTGCATTTAACTGCACACCTAAACCGTCCAGCATCGCTGGCAGGTTTTCAAAGAACTGGGTGTAAGCAAGCTCAACCCCTTCCAGTGAACCGGCGCCGGAGTTAACCGGGCGGGTAATCGAGAAGTCACGACCATCAACGATCTCTTCGTTGGCAACATATTTCACGTAACCGTCGATATCGCGGTAGAACAACGTGCCGGTTAATGAACTGGCTTCACCAAAGTACCATTCTGCTGCTAAATCGTAGTTTTGTGACTCGACCGCGCTCAGCTCCGGGTTACCGCCGTTACCATAGCCAATTGAACCGGTTTCAGTTGGCAGGAAGTAAGACGCGCTAGGGTTCAGGTCGGCAAAATTAGGACGTTTAATCGTTTTACCATAAGCTGCACGCAGGAAGACTTCATCGGTAACCTGTAAACGCAGATTAACCGCTGGCAGTACTGCTGTTGCGCTGGTATCTACTGTGATTGGCTCAACTACCCCATCGGTGATGCTGTTACCATTCAGCTCAGACTCAAGACGCACTACACGGAAACCAGCTTGTCCATCAAGCAGCATGTCGCCAAACTCATTGCTGAAGTTAGCCTGCGCGTAAATGGCGTAATTTTTCTCAGTATTATCGTAATAGCGTGCTGGCAGGAAGTCCGGCTCGGCACGAGAGTAACCCATAGCTTCTCGGATATCGGCTCGGTTGCGCAGCAGGTAACCGGCATTCGGCGTTAACCACTGAGTGTTATTCAGGTTGGTCACGTCGCTCATATAACCGCTGGGCGAGTAGTCTTCCAGGCCAGGAAATTCGGTCAACGGAATATCACGGGCAGAAATGTTACCACGACCGGCAGTATCGGCTTCCTGGTTGAAGGCCGAACGGTTATTTATCCGCATACCTAGGTCCACGGAATGGATCCAGGAGTCCAGCGCAATGTTGGTGTCCAGTGTCCAGTCGATAGCGTCACCTTCCTGGTGACCCCGGGAATCGAAGTTGGTCCACAGGTAATATTGGCTCAGATCAGTCATGTCGTATGGCTGACTGTTTTCGTTGAGGATCTGGACGTCAGAAATACCAGCACCATTTTTGTCGAAATCGTAAATGATGGTGTCGGCAAAGAACGCTAAATCCAGAATGAAACCTCGGTTATTTGCTTCGGTATCAGTGTAAGCCAGGTCAGACTTAACGGTGATGTTGTCGAAGTACCATTCACCACCCAGGGCAAACTGATAGGTATCAGACTCATTAAAAAATGACTGGTTACTGGTAATGGTGCCTGGTGCGTCAGGACGCACAACAGACTGCGCAACGTTAGAGCCTTCTTTATACGACTCAACATAACCGGTACCCCAGCCGCCCCAGCTTGGCAGCGGTACCCAGAAGTTCTGCTGGCTGTTTTGCTCGTAATTAACACCGAATACGTCCAGGTAATATGAACTGTTGCTATTGGGCTGCCACTGGAAACTGGCGTTGAATGAATCACGGGTGCGATCGCCATAGCGGAAGTAACCACCAATCACGTTCGGTGCCATTGCCGGAGCGCCAGCTACATTAAGCGGTGCTGAATTCGGGTTGTTTACCACACTGTCTGGAAGGGTAAACGGCGCGGTAACAAAGTTAACCTGATCCTGGAAGTCGCGGTCCTGGTGAGAAACACTAAGCATAGCACCAAAGCGGCCATTACTGTTTTCCCAGTTGTTATTCAGGGTAATACTGCCTACCGGGTTCCATGATTCAGCTTCATCGCTGTATTCATAGCGCAGGTTACCGGCGGCTGAAAAGCCGTCGTCAAAATCAAAGGGACGACGTAACTGAATGTCGATACTACCGGCGATGCCACCTTCGATATCTGCCGCGCTGATCGATTTTTTAACGTCAACGGAATACACCAAATCGGCCGGAATATCGGCCAATGAAATGGAGCGCCCGGTTGTGGTGAAGATATTACGGCCACTCATGGTGGTAACTACATCAGGTAGACCACGAATCAATACCTGGGCAACTTCGCCGTTCGTCCGCGCAACCTGGATACCAGTAACCCGTTGCAGGGCAGCTGCTACACTGTTATCCGGTAATTTACCGATATCCTGAGCCACGATAAGATCAGAAATGTTCGAAGCATTCATTTTCATGTTTTGTGCGGAATTAAGGCTGGCCTTTACCCCACGAACATCAATAACCTCAACCTCGTCCTCGCTGGGCATGCTATTTGTGTCCTGGGCATACAGAGGCTGAGCGGAAAGTGCGAATAAAACGGCGCTGGCAAGTTGAGCACGTTTAAACATGTATTATCTCCAAATAGGTGTGAAAGCGCAGTTCACAGGTACTTCGTCCAATTGTGAAAATCCTGGCGCGTTGTAAGGTATCGACTTCAATCAGGTCGAAATCTCAATGTTTTGTAATTGTTATTCTTGGGGTTTTGATAGTATTGTATGATAATACTACAGTAAACATCCCATTAACGAATTGTTCCTGTAAAAGGGTTGGTTGTAAGGTTGGTTTGAAAATGCAAATTCATATAAAACATATGCTTGTGTGTATTTTGATATTTGTTGACTTTCATTAATTAATTACGAATTATTAATAAATGCAGTCGCTCACTTACCGTATTGTTAAAAAGGTGTGATTTTTCACTGTTAAAAATGCTTTGACTAATCGTTTTATTCATAGCCACTTATTGCAATGATAAGGTGGATCAGCAATCATCTCTGCCAGCTTTGTCGTGGAGTTTATTATGCTTAACTGGTGTTCGTTACCCTTCTCACAACTTAATACCCACCAGCTTTATGAATTACTCAAATTGCGCACCGACGTGTTTGTTGTAGAGCAAAATTGCCCTTATCCGGAACTGGATGATAAAGACCGTATATCCGGGGTCTACCATCTGTTAGGAACGACCGGCGATAAGCTGGTGGCTTACGCCAGGTTACTTCCCCCCGGTGTTAGCTTCCCGCAGGTGAGTATTGGTCGGGTGGTTGTGGCAAAGCAGGCGCGTGGCGCCGGTTACGGACAGCAATTAATAGGTAAAGCATTAGATGAATGTCAGCGACTTTGGCCGGAAAAGGATATCCAGATTGGTGCTCAGGTTTATCTTGAAAAAGTCTATCAGCAGTTTGGCTTTGCACGAAACTCCGAGAATTACCTGGAAGACGGTATTCTTCATGTGGATATGATGCTCAGCAAAGTGTGCTGACCAAACGACTGGCCAGCGCGCTGTGGAATGGCTACGGCCTGATAAGCAGTTTGCCTTTATTGTCGCCGGTGAATAGTAGGTTAAGGGCACTCATGGCACTTTCCAGTCCTTCTAAGACATGGGTCCGGTATTTTATTTTGCCCTGAGCAACATAAGGGCTGAGCTTCTGTAACAGCTGCGCAGCCTCATGCAGGTGGTCTGGCATGGCAAATCCCTGAATTAATATTCGTTTCTTTATCAGCGGGATCCAGTTTGGCCCGGGGGCTGGTGTCGCGGCAGTGTAGTCGGCAATCATGCCGCAAACGACCACCCTGCCGTGTACATTCATACGATCGAAAATGTGCTGTTGTATGGGGCCGCCGGTATTTTCAAAAAAGATATCAACGCCCTGTGGAGTGAGAGCTTGCAACTGGTGCGCTAAATCGTCGGTTTTGTAGTTGACTGCACCGTCAAAGCCCAGTTCGTTGACTATCCAGTCTGCCTTTTCGTCACTGCCGACAACGCCGATAACCCGCAGTCCTTCGGCTTTGGCTAGCTGGCCAACCATAGATCCGACCGAGCCGGCTGCGCCGGTTACTACGAGAGTCTCGCCGGCCTTTGGTTTGCCGATGTTGAATAACCCTTGGGTGGCGGTCAGACCGGGCAGACCAAACACTGCCAGAGCGGTTTCGCCGTCGACGCCAGCCGGTAATTTATTGAGTCCTTTACCGTCGCTAAGGGCATATTCGGTCCAGCCCATCATACCCATTACTTTATCGCCCGGTGAGAAATCAGGATGGTTTGAGGTAATCACTTCGCCGTAGCCACTGGAACGCATCCGGGTATTAAGAGCTACCGGCGGTATATAACTGTCTTCATCGGGCATCATCCATCCCAGCATAGCCGGATCCATCGACATATGGGTTTGCTTAACCAGTAGTTCGCCAGCAGCCGGCTGTGGAATGTCCTTGCTAACGACCTCGAATAAATGCGGACCGATGGGATTACCATCAGGGCGTGCAGACAGTAATATTTCTTTGTATTGGCTCATAAAGTACTCCTTGCTAAATATCGGGAGTATGGCACATCAGGGAAAGTAACCAAACTGGGTAGGTCTTGGTAGTTTGAATTTAGTGTTTTGTGCCGTTTCTGTCCCGGTGAAAATTAAACGTCCTGACACTGATGGCGCTAGTACGGGTTTGTTTATCGCTCAGAGGTGGGATATTTTTTACCCAGGTTGTTTCGGTAAACCTGAAGTTACACTGGTGGGTCTGATTACTCAGTGGCGGCGCTTATTCGATGCTATGACTACGTAAAAACAGTGACGTTTTTATGCTGCTGTTAGGGTTTAAAAATAGCAGTTTTGAAAGGCTTTATCGGGTGATTTTTTCAACATTCGATCCAGTAATGGATACAATAATATCCAATTTATGTTTTATGTCGCTATAATAGATATAATTTTATCCATTTTGTCTTTGCAGATGAATTTTACCTTACTTGATGATACCGATGTAAGCCAAGCCTATGCGGCTTATTTACGTGAGTTACGAAAGCAGGCAAAACTGTCACGCGCTGCGCTGGCAGAGCGAAGCTGCGTACCGGCGGCCACCATTAAGAAATTTGAGCTGACTGGGCAAATTTCATTTCGCCAATTGTTGTTGCTTTGGCAGACCCTCGACTCGCTTAGGCGTTTGTACGAGCTCACACAACCTAACAAAGAACGCGCTGCTATGCCCTCTAGTATTGATGAGGTGCTAAAAGATGAGTTTTAAACCCATTCAAAAACTCGCCGTAACTCGCACGTTAAGTTCAGGTGAGCAGATATCTGTTGGAGTGCTGGCGCAGAATCGCCAAGGTGTTTTTTTTCAGTATGCAGACGGCTATTTGCAGCAGTTTGGCAATTTATCACCATTTACTTTGCAAGCGAGCACACTAGTTCAAGCCGCACCTAAAGCGCCTCATCAAGGTGTACATGGCGTATTTGGCGATTGTTTACCCGATGACTGGGGCATGCTGTTACAAGATCGTATTTTCCGGCAAAAGGGCATCCTGCCTAATCAATTAACAGCGATGAACCGGCTGGCTTTTGTTGGTGATAAAGGCATGGGAGCATTGTGTTTTTCTCCGGTGTCTGAGTTTTCAACCACGACGCATGCGGATATTGATTTAGCAACCTTGGGCTTAGAAGCACAAACGCTGTTCGATGCTTCAATGTCAGATTATATAGACGACAACCACGATGAGTTAGATGGGCATACTCAACAGGTGTTGGCTGTATTAGTCGCCGGAGGTAGCTCAGGTGGCGCTAGGCCCAAGGCGCAGATTTACATACCTGCTGGGGGAACTCAGTTTTGTCGAACCTTTGCTCAGCCTGGAGATGAGGCCTGGCTGATTAAATTTACCTCGAAGAATCTAGCGCTCGGGCATGAAGAAGGTTTGTGTGAGGCGGTTTATTTGCAAATGGCTGAGCAAGCTAAGTGTCAACCACCAGTCTGGCAACTCATTGAAGCACCAACTACAAGCGGTGCGCCTGCGTGGTTAGCGCTCAAGCGTTTTGATTATGTCATTCAACAGTCCAATGTGAGCGGCAATCGCAGTTCAGGTCGCCTGCATATGCACAGCGCTTGCGGGCTACTGGATGCAGACTTTCGAACGCCAAGTTTAGATTACATTGATTTGATCAAAGCCAGCCGTCAGTTGTGTAAATCGCCAGCGGCGGGACAACTGCAATTTCGCCGCGCCATTTTTAACCTGCTGTCGTCTAACCAAGACGACCACAGTAAAAACTGGGCGTTTTTGAAAGCGGATGACGGTCAATGGGATCCTGCACCTTTTTATGATGTTACCTACAGCCCCCATCCATTTAACGAACACGCCACTGCGTTCGGCGGTTATGACAAAGCGCCACCGCTTAAGGTGATGCAAAAACTAGCGACCAGTGCGGGTTATGGGAGTTGGCATGATGCAAGGCAAGTCATTGAAGAAGTCTCAGAAGCCATCAGTCAATTTACTTATCTTGCAAAGCAGCAAGGGGTTAGCAAAACCACAGTATCTGCAATTGCTAAGACATTGGATCAGCGCAAACAAGAAAATGCAGCGCTTTTTCTATAACAATAAGGAAGGACAGCAATGAAGCTCGGCCGAAACGATCCTTGCCATTGTGGCAGTGGTAAAAAATTTAAACGTTGTTGTATGAGCAGCGTTTCCAAGCAACATGCCCAAGTCTTCGATGATGTTGAAACCATGCTGGCAATGAACCCAAATTTGAGTCTTGATGAACTCAACGCAGCCTTGCAGCACAAAGTGCAAGAACGCAATCATCAACCTCATCCCGATTTTTGTGGTGTGACGCCAACGCAAATGGCCAATTGGCTGTATGCGCCTTTTGCTGAATTACAGTGGGTGACAATCAGCACACCCAACTCTCTCTCAGCCAGCCCAGTGATGCGCTATTTAGCTCTCATTCTTGATGAAGCTATGGCGCAAGAAGGCTCCTTCAAAGCGACCAGTAAAGGTAACTTACCGGCTAAATTAGTCAAACAGGCCAGTGAGTTATTGCCGGAGTTTGCCGTTGCTCAATTTGTACGTGATATAAGCATCAGCGAGTTTGCAGGCAGTAACGAAGACAAATTCAATGCCTTGCACTACACCCGAGTGCTAGCCGAAATTAGTGGCATTATTTATCGGCGCAGTGGCCGCTACCATGTAAAAAAATCAGCGCAAAAGCAGTATCAAGTTCTAGGCATACAGGCCTTTTTCAAACCTATGTTAGAGGCCGCCACTAGCCAATATAACTGGGGTTATTTGGACAGTTTCGAATACGATGTCGACTTGCGCACTTTTTGGCTGTTTATGCTGTGGCGCATTCAAAGCCACAGCAGTGTGGATCAGCTTGTGAAAGAGGTGATGACAGCGTTCCCTGATTTATTGCTGGCATTCCCTACGGATGATTACTGCTCGCCAGAAAGAAACTTAAGCATGCTCATCGAATCACGATTTATTGAGCGATTTTTGCAGTTTTGGGGATTTGTGACCATTAACCCAAGACGTTATATAAATGCGGAACCCGTCGCCAGAGTGGTTCAGGTACAGCCTTTATTGAAACAAACGTTTCAATTCACAATAAATACATAACAAGGTCATCGTGAGCGAATATCAATACTATAAATTTGAGCGTCTGGATGGGTATTTAGATGCTAAAGCACGTCAAGCACTCCGATCAATTTCAAGCCGTGCAGAGATTAGCGCTACGTCCTTTCAGGTGTATTACACCTACAGTGACCTAAAGGCGGAACCTTCTGAGCTGATATTAAAATACTTTGATATTGGTTTTTACTATGCCGACTGGGGCTCAATCGATGCCTACATCAAGCTGCCAGCAGGAACGCTCCCTGAAGCTTTACTTGGCTTTTCAAGTGATGGGCTTCATGTTCACGAAAACGATGAGTGGCAGTTGCTGATTTTTTCCCTTGAGGAGTATGACGAATATTTTGACGATGAGCATGCCGACGAATTTTTCCAGCATTTAGCTGGGTTACGCAGCGGATTAATGCAAGGGGATTGGCGCCTTGTGTACTTTATGTGGCTAAAAATGTTTGATTTTAATGATGACGTTGAGCGAGTGCCGTTAATTCAATTCGATTTTGAGCACCTTAATGAAGAAGTGCAGGCGTTTGCAGCGCTGTATGATATTCCCTTAGCATTGGTTAAGGCACTCGCCATGGTGCTGAAGGAGCAACCCAGTCACCAAGCCAAACAAACCGAATTTCAATTTGATGAATGGCTCCATAATCTCCCGGAAGCCGAGAAAGACACACTATTACGCACGCTGTTTGAGCAAGGCCAGCTAACCCGACACCAAGCCTTAGCGCTGACGCGAAAAGAACCTGCCAACACAGACGAAATCTATCAATACTGGTTAACCCCCGAGGTAATTTCCCCTTTCATTGAGCAAGCGCGAAGCCAATTACAGCAAGAGCAAGCCGCAGCGCTCGTAAATAAAATGGCCCTGGAAAAAGCGGAAAAAGAAAAAGCATTGACGGATGTTTACAATCGGCGTGAGCACTACTGGCAGCAATCACAAGAGCAAGCGGATCGAACTTGCGCCAGTGGTTACGATGCGGCATCACGCTATCTGCATCAGCTGTTTGAGGCCTATCAGTTCAAAGCTGATGAAGCGGCGTTTGAACAACGCTTTAAGCGCTTTGTTGTGGCGAATAATAGCCGTAAAGCACTGTTAAATCGCTTGAGTGATTTGCTTTAAACGATGAGGCGATAGGCTGGCCAAATGACGTTAGCAAAAAACCGATTGAGGGTTGGTTGAAAGGTTGTAAGCCCACCAAAGGTCTACAAATTGTTACCTATGAAGTGACTGTGTAGACCTCTAACTGCTGAATTTCCCCGTTCAGTAAAAATACACAGATGAGCACTTAACTTGAATTCCACACTTTTACGCGCAGAAAAGTGTGGAATTATACATTTTTACGCGCATAAAAGTGTAATTCGGTGGCCTTTGGCATTCTGGGATCCACATCATCGCCTTGGCCAACGCGCAAGCTAAACCTAAAGGTGGGATATAAATCCAATTATATTGAGCAAAGTGGGAATATAATCCCGTATGTTACTTGTTGGAGTTGCTTGGGATTCAAGGTTGGACTATATTCCCATTAACGGTTGGATAATGGGAATATAGTCCCTTTGGTTGGTGATATGGCTAAACGTGATTTGCACAATGTACTGTTTCCAAAGCAGCGTAAAATCCTGACGCAGTTTGGTGAAGACTTGCTTTTGGCGATGAAAAGACGTGGTTTTACCAAAAAGCTGCTGTGTGAACGTACTGGTTTTGACCATAAAACCGTGAATAAAGTCTTCGCCGGTGATCCGGGCGTTGCCATAGGCACTTACTTAAAAGTGATGGCCGTTCTTGGCATGGAAAGCAACTTTGCAGAAATGGCCGCTCATGATGAAGTGGGTATCAAGCTGCAAAACATAAAATTGCTGGAAGGTTCAAAATGAGCCGTGAAATCGTCGAAGTCTATGCCGACTGGCAGCCAATTGAAGCGCCTTTGCTAATTGGGCAGCTTGCTTACAGTGATTCAAGCCGGGGTGGCGTGTTTAGTTTTGCCTACGATAAAGCATTTTTAACCTCAGCCTATCGCTTGCAAATTGATCCAATCCTAACGCTTCACTCCGGTGAGCTCTATAACGATGAAGCCGATAAAAACTTTCGCGCATTTCTTGATTCATCGCCTGATAGATGGGGGCGTATTTTAATGCAGCGGCGTGCGGCGATTGAGGCGCGCAAAGGCATTCGAGCAACAAGTCGATTAAACGAATTGGATTACCTGCTGGGCGTACACGACTCTTACCGGATGGGTGGTATTCGATTTAAGCGAACAGGCTCGGCTACGTTTTTAGATGACAACGCTGAGTTTGCTGCGCCGCCAATGGCTTCTTTGCGAGAGCTAGAGCACGCAGCAATGCAGATTGAAAAAGACGATAACATCGACAGTGACGAGTATTACCGCTGGTTGAAAATGCTGATTTCTCCAGGCTCATCATTAGGTGGTGCAAGGCCCAAGGCTTGTGTCACAGATGAACAAGGCCACTTGTGGATTGCCAAGTTTCCCAATTTAAACGATACCCATGACGTGGGCGCATGGGAGATGGTCTGTTATGAATTGGCGTTGGCAGCAGGTGTTGACATGTTTCCAAGTGAGATTAGGCAATTTTCGTCACAGCACCATACCTTTTTAACCAAACGGTTTGACCGCGACGGTGAAAAGCGGCTGCATTTTTCATCGGCCATGACACAGCTTCAATACTATGATGGTGAACAATCTCAAGGTGCCAGCTACTTAGAGATTGCTGAATTTATTTCCAATTGTGGTGCACAAACAGCAGCTGATTTAGCACAGCTATGGCGTCGTATCCTGTTTAATATTGCGGTGTCCAACACCGATGATCACCTGCGTAACCATGGGTTTTTATTAACAAAGAATGGCTGGAAGTTATCGCCCGCTTATGATTTAAACCCGATAGTTGGTAAGTATGGCCTGCATCTGAATATTACCGATGCAGACAACGCTTTAGACTACCAATTAGCCTTTGATGTAAAAGATTTCTTCCGACTTTCGCAAACCCAAGCCACGCAAATTTACGATGAAGTATTAATGGCGGTTAAGCAATGGCAAACCGTTGCTAAGCGGCTAGGGATCAGCCGAGCGGAGCAAGCCATGAAACAATCAGCGTTTAACGTTTAATGAGTCAGTGAAACTATATTTTCATTTTTCAGCAGATAAAGAAGTTTTAGTTTCACTTTATGCTTTGCCTCATACTCCATGTGTTTTAACACTTCGCTCATCCCTTGGGCTTTTGGGGCAGTTTGGGCAAAGCCTTAGTTCAGGCCACTTAGCCACGCACTAACTCTGCCCACAGAGCATTTATTGTTTTGGGCACTATCTACAAACTGGGGCAAGTAGCTACTTGTACCCTCAGAAAGCTGCACGATCTGGGCATTTATCTGCCTACTGCGTCCGTTTAGTACTGTCAAACTCCTAACTGAACTTAACAGATCAGTGAGGAAGCAAACGATGAACCCAACTACACAGTCACCCACAAACTCAGTACACCCAGCGCGTCAGCAGCGGATTTTGCGCTTGCCCGAGGTAAAGGCCAAAACAGGCTTTGGCCGCAGCACCATTTATGCCCTGATGGCCAACGGTGAATTTCCGCGATCCATTCGTATTGGTGCGCGTGCCGTGGGCTGGTTAGAAAGCGATATCGACCAGTGGATTGAAACCCGCCGTATCGGTGCTACTTATGGCCGTGGATAAAGCATCAGCATCAAACCCGTTACCTGCCAGTGAAATGCATAGCAACGCACCAACATTACCGGCTGGTTTTGCCTATAACGCGCAAAACTGGCTGGTGATGCAACCGGCAGGGCAAGATAGCCCAGTCAAAATCTGCTCTTGGCTGCAAGTTGCTGCTCGCACCCGCGATCCGCAAGGGGACAACTACGGCTATTTATTGCACTGGTTAGACGATGACAATCGCCATCGCTACTGGGCGATGCCCGCAGAACTATTGGCCGGAGACGGCAGCGAGTACCGCCGAATCCTACTCAGCCGAGGCATGCGGCTGAGTAACAGTGTCAAAGCGCGGCAGTTGCTCTCCCTGTTTATTCAACAAATGGGCGAGCTGGCCACGCAAAAGGCCATCAGCGTGAACTGTATTGGCTGGCATCACCACGCTTATGTGCATCCGCGCCTCACCTTTTACCCAAGCGAACACAGCAACAACCCGCGCATGGTGCTGCAAACCATGCACCCGATAGAAGGCTTTATTCAACAAGGTAGTAGCGACAGTTGGCGGCAGCACGTTGGCCGTTATTGTCTGGATAACCCGCTATTAATCGTTGGTGTCTGCGCTGCGCTGGCCGCGCCTTTGTTGCACTTGTGCGGAGTGGATGGTTTTGGTTTACACCTCTACGGTGCCAGCAGTACTGGTAAAACTGCGGCGCTGTATCCGGCGTTATCGGTGTGGGGCGAGCCTAATCAATTGCGCCATAGTTGGCGTGCCACGGCCAACGGTTTAGAAGGCACAGCATTAGCGCATAACGATGCCTTGCTGGCGCTCGATGAAATGGGCGAAGTTGACCCAAAAGAGGCGGGCGATGTCGCTTATATGCTTGCCAATGGTCAGGGTAAAACACGAGCAGGCAAATACGGTGAAATGCGCTTACCCGCCCGTTGGCGTTTGGTGTTTTTATCTACTGGCGAAGTGACGCTCGAAAGCCATCTTGCCAGTATCGGCAAGCGCGTAAAAGCCGGCCAGCAAGTGCGCGTGATTGATCTCAGTGCCGATGCTGGAGCGCAAATGGGCGTGTTTAACCAGAGCCATGGTATGAACGCCGCCGATTTAGCCGATCATCTTAAACAGCAAAGTCGCCAACATTACGGCAGCTTGTCCTTGGACTGGTTACGGTATTTAACGCAGCACGGCGCACAGGTGCGACCCGTTTTCCAAAACGTACGCCAACGTTTTTTAGCTAGCTTACCAACCGAGGCTGACGGCCAAGTGCGCCGAGTAGCCGAAAAGTTTGCCTTACTGGCTAGCGCAGGCCTGTTAGCCATTCAAGCCAAGGTGCTCGATTGGCCAACCCAAAGTGTCGAAGCCGCCTGTTTAAGCCAGCTTAACCAATGGATACTTGCTCGCGGTGGTGTAGCCGCCAATGAAGATCAACAAGCCATTCGCCAAGTGCGCAGCTTTATTGAGCAGCATGGCGAAAGCCGCTTTACGCCTAAACAAATTGGTTACAGCAGCCAAGTACGCCAACGAGCAGGGTGGATAGATGTCACCGGCCCACAAACCCTCTACCTGTTTTACCCAACTGGCTGGCGTGAAGCCACCGAAGGCCTAAGCCCAGATCGCGCCGCCAAAGCGCTGATAGCCGCAGGTTACCTAATCCCCGATGGCAACCGACCACAGCGAAAAGTCAGCCTGCCCGACAACACCCGCCCACGAATGTACTGTGTTAAAGGCAGTATTTTGGATGACTAACGAGGCGATTAATCTTGTGTGGGCTTGTCGACTTGCAGTGAACCGCCAGTCAACATAAATAGCTAGCGATGTTTGAAGTCCAACGCAGACAATACCGCTAGAGGCATTCCCGTGAACCGCTAGCGTACCAACAACCAGCACCGAACGAATAACAAATACGCTCAATTATTTGGTTTTAACTCAAATAAGTTGAGAATAATCATAATCGTGGTAGGGTAAGCAACAGTGAAAAATCCCCAAGTTTATGGTTAAGAAAACACCGTGGAGAGAGCATGATCCGCTGCCACCTAGCCCGATTAATGGGCGAGAGAAAAATGCGCATTAGCGACGTGATGCGAGAAACCGGCCTCAGCCGTACCACCGTCACGCTACTGTACAAAGAAACAGCGCTCAAGGTGGACTTAGAGGCGCTCGATAAGCTGTGCAGTTTGTTTAACTGCGAGTTAAACCAATTATTGGAACATATTCCGGCCAAAAGCCAGACGATGAAAGATTAAGGAACCCAAATGGCCATTAAGAAAACCGAACTTTACTCTTCCCTTTGGGCCAGCTGCGACGAGTTGCGTGGCGGTATGGATGCCAGCCAGTACAAAGACTATGTGCTGACCATGCTATTTATGAAGTATGTCTCCGATAAATACAAAGGCGACCCATACGGCATGATTGTTGTACCGCAAGGTGCCAGCTTTGACGATATGGTTGCCCTAAAAGGCGACAAAGAAATCGGCGATAAAATCAACAAAGTCATCAGTGCCTTAGCCGAAGAAAACGACCTCAAAGGCGTCATCGACGTTGCCGACTTTAACGACGAAGACAAGCTTGGCAAGGGCAAAGAAATGGTTGATCGGCTAGGTAAGCTAGTCGGTATTTTTGAAGGGCTAAACCTCGCCGATAATCGCGCCGATGGCGATGACTTGTTGGGCGATGCCTACGAATACTTGATGCGCCACTTTGCTACCGAATCGGGCAAATCCAAAGGCCAGTTTTATACGCCGTCGGAAGTGTCACGCATCCTCTCTAAAGTCATTGGTATTGATAGCAATACCTCGCAAGATGCCACCGTCTACGACCCAACCTGTGGTTCAGGCTCGCTATTGCTAAAAGCCAGTGATGAAGCGCCGCGTGGCTTGAGTATTTTTGGCCAAGAAATGGATAACGCCACCAGTGCCTTGGCACGAATGAACATGATCCTGCACAACAACGCCACTGCTAAAATCTGGAAAGGCAACACCATTGCCGACCCGCAATGGAAGGAAGCAAACGGCCAATTAAAAACCTTTGATTTTGCGGTGGCCAACCCGCCGTTTTCCAACAAAAACTGGACCAGTGGTATCAATCCTAACGAGGATGAGTTTGGCCGTTTCAGTTGGGGGATACCGCCGGAGAAAAACGGCGACTACACCTTTTTACTGCACATCATTAAAAGCTTAAAAAGCACGGGCAAAGGTGCGGTTATTCTGCCGCATGGTGTGTTGTTCCGTGGTAATGCTGAAGCCCGTATTCGTGAAAACCTGATTAAACAAGGTTATATCAAAGGCATTATCGGTCTACCTGCCAACCTGTTTTACGGCACGGGCATTCCTGCCTGTATTATCGTGATCGACAAAGAACATGCCCAAGCTCGCAGCGGTATTTTTATGGTCGATGCCAGCAAAGGTTTTGCCAAAGACGGCAACAAAAACCGCCTGCGCAGCCAAGATATTCATAAAATTGTCGATGTTTTTACCAAGCAGCTAGAACTGCCGCGCTACTCTCGCATGGTGCCGCTCAGTGAAATCGCCAGTAACGACTACAACCTGAATATTCCGCGTTATATCGATTCCAGCGAGCCGGAAGACCTGCACGATTTAAGTGCTCATCTGCAAGGGGGCATTCCAAACCGCGACATCGATGCCTTAGAGCGCTTCTGGCAAGTCTTCCCGAGTATTCGCGCCTCCTTGTTTGAGCCTGCCCGTGAAGGTTATAGCCAAGCCTTGGTGAAAGCCTCCGAGGTGAAAAGCACCATCCTTAACCATGACGAGTTTAAAACTTTTGCTGCACAAAGCCTTGAACCCTTTACCGAGTGGGCGCAGCGCTCAAACCTGCACGCCATTGAACAAGGCGAATTACCTAAACAGGTTATTCACCGCATTAGCGAAGATCTATTAGAAAGCTATTCCCACAATTCACTGCTCAGCAAATACGATATCTACCAGATCCTGATGGACTACTGGGCGGAGTCCATGCAAGACGATGTATACGTGCTAGTGCAAGACGGCTGGCCAGCGGGCAAGGTACTGCGTGAATTGGTGGTGAATAAAGGCGAAAAGCTCAAAGAAACGCCTGACCTAACCATCGGCAAAGCCAAATACAAAGCTGAACTTATTCCTCCGGCGCTCATCGTGGCGCGCTTTTTTGCCGCTGAACAAGCCAAAGTGGATAGCCTGCAATCGCTACTTGATAGCGCCAACCAAGCGTTAGAAAGCTTTATAGAAGAAAACAGCGGCGAAGACGGTTTTCTGAATGATGCGCTGAACGACAAAGACAAAGTCACCAAAGCCACAGTCACGGCACGTTTGAAACTCGCCACCGATCCCGATGAAAAAGCCGCGCTAAAACAAGCCAAAAAGCTGTTTGATGCCGAGTTTGAAGCCAAAAAAACCCTAAAAGAAGCGCAAGACGCGCTCGATTTAGCGGTGTTTAAGCAATACCCCAAACTCAGCATCGATGAGATCAAATCTCTGATTGTGGATGATAAATGGCTGGCAACGCTTGAAAGCAATATCGTCGCCGAAATCGAGCGCGTGACCCAGCAACTGGCCAATCGTGTCAAAGAGCTGGAAGAGCGCTACAGCGAACCACTGCCAACCATCACCCAATCGGTAGAGAACCTGAGTGATAAAGTGGCAGGCCACTTAAAAGCCATGGGGCTGGAGTGGGCGCTATGACAGCATTAAACACCACGGGATTGAGCAAGCTGGTGGAGGCGATTGCTGGGCAAATTGAACAAGCCAGAAACCAAGTTCGCCAATCAGTGAATAGCGCTATGGTACAAAGCTACTGGCAAATTGGCCGTTTGATTGTTGAGCAGGAGCAACAGGGCGAAAGCCGAGCCGCCTACGGCAAACAGCAGTTGCAGCAGCTGTCAAAGCAACTGACAGAACGCTTGGGTAAAGGTTTTGATGTTGGCAACTTGCGTAATATGCGCCAATTTTATATCACCTTTCCAATTCACGACGCAGTGCGTAGTGAATTGAGTTGGACACACTACCGTGCCTTAATGCGAATCGACACCCCCGCCGCCCGTGATTGGTACTTGCAAGAGGCCATCAGCCAAAGCTGGAGCGCCCGCGCACTGGAACGCCAAATCAGCACGCTCTACTACGAGCGCCTGTTAGCCAGTCAAGAGAAAGCAGCGGTTGAACACGAAGCCCAAGCCAATACACAACCCTTGGCAGAAAGCGCCAAGGATTACCTGCGCGACCCTTACATTCTCGACTTTTTAAACCTGCAAGATCAAACCTACCAAGAAAGCGAGCTGGAGCAGGCCATTATCAGCAACCTGCAACAATTCCTGCTGGAGCTGGGCAAAGGCTTTGCTTTTGTGGAACGCCAGCAGCGTATCCGCTTTGACGACGAAGATTTCTATATTGATCTAGTGTTCTACAACTTCAAACTGAAATGCTTTTTGCTTGTGGATTTAAAACTGGGCAAACTCAAGCATCAGGATATCGGCCAGATGGATACCTATGTGCGCCTCTATGACGAGCAGCGCAAAGGCGATGACGACAACCCCACCATTGGCTTGGTGCTATGCAGCGAAAAAAGCGAAGCCGTGGTGAAATACTCGGTACTGGCCGATCAGAAACAACTGTTCGCGGCTAAATATTTGCCTTACCTACCGACAGAAGAAGAGCTAAAACGGGAACTGGAGCGCGAGCGAGCCGCTTTGAGTGGCGCGTTGAAAATGGAGAGTGGAAAATGAAAAACCGTTCTCAATTATTAATTATCAATTCTCCATTGAATATCATGGGCTTGGAGTGGGCGCTATGAGAAAAGATTCTGGAAACGGCTTTCATCACACCGAGTTAGGCGTTTTACCTGTAGATTGGAAAATTCGTTCTGTTCGGGAGTTGCAACTTGATATATCTGATGGCAATTATTCAAGCAAATACCCTCGCGCTGATGAGTTCAAATCGATCGGAGTTCCGTTCATCAGAGCGAACAATATCAAAGGCCTAACGATTACAGATGACGATATGCGTTTCATTTCAGAAAAAAAGCATTCTGAAATTACCAAAGGTCACCTAAAGGATGGTGATGTTTTAATTACAAATCGAGGGGATATTGGAAATTTAGCGTTAGTTCCAGCTAGACATATTGGCTCAAATATTAACGCTCAGATTGTAAGAATTAACACTTCTGGAAGCGAAGTGTCTAATAGGTACTTTGCTTATTATCTCCAGAAAGATGAAGTCAAAAAATTATTAGATGATTTGTCTTCAGGGAGTGCTTTAAAACAACTTCCTGTAAATAGACTTACAACTTTAAAAGTCATAATACCATCACCACAAGAACAAACCGCCATCGCCAATGCGCTATCTGATGTCGATGCGCTGATCAGCGAGCTGGAAAAACTGATCGCCAAAAAACAAGCCATCAAAACCGCTACCATGCAACAACTCCTCACCGGCCGCACCCGCTTGCCGCAGTTTGCTTTGCGTGATAATGGTACGCCCAAAGGCACCAAGCCAAGTGAGTTGGGGGAGATTCCTGAGGATTGGGAGGTATACGGTTTAGGTCAACTGATCAAGGGAACTCAGCTTGGCGGGAATTATAAAAATTCTGAACAGGAAACTGGGCAACCTTTGATCAAGATGGGCAACTTGGGTCGAGGGTATATCAAACTCGATAAATTGGAGTTTGTGCTTGGCAAAGTAAAAGATGTAGATCGATTGGAATTTGGAGACCTTCTTTTTAATACTAGAAATACGCTGGATTTAGTAGGGAAAGTATCCGTTTGGAGAAACGAGCTTCCAGTTGCCTTTTTTAACTCGAACTTAATGCGCATAACTTTTGACCCAGCTCTGATAGGGAGCAATTTTTATATGAACGCCGTGATGAACTCTGACGGTTTCGTAAATGCCTTATCTGATATTGCAATCGGAACTACCAGTGTTGCAGCAATCTATTCGAGAGACTTATTTAAGTTAAAAGTTTCATTGCCATCAAAACAAGAACAAACCGCCATCGCCACTATCCTCTCCGATATGGACGCAGAGATTCAGGCACTGGAACAACGCCTTGGCAAAACTCGCCAAATCAAACAAGGCATGATGCAAGAGCTGCTGACGGGTAAGACAAGATTAATTCAAGGGGAAGCACATGACTGATTATCAAGAAACTGAGCTCGATGAAGAGCTGATTGATCCAGGTTCGGAAGAAGAGCCTGAACTGCTTGATGAGGTGATGCACCCGTTCAACCCGACAGATATTGATATTGTCGTTGAGCCGAAGTCGTTGGACGCTTTGATAAAGCGAATTCAGCATAACGAAATCGATATGAATACCGATTTTCAGCGTCATGCGGAGTTATGGGATAACCGCAAGATGAGCCGATTAATCGAATCCATTTTGATTCGGTTTCCGTTACCGGCTTTTTACTTTGATGCGTCCGATGAAAATAATTGGTTAATTGTTGATGGCTTGCAGCGGTTATCGACGATTCGCAAGTTTGTGTTAGATAAAAAGCTTCGCCTTAATGGGTTGGAGTTCTTAACGGAACTTAATGGTAAAACCTTCGATAAGCTGCATCGCCAATATCAGCGCCGTATTGAAGAGTGCCCTGTTACCGTGTACATGATTAAACCGGGTACGCCTGAAGATGTTAAGTATTCAGTGTTTCGCCGTATCAATACGGGTGGCTTAACGCTCAATAACCAAGAAATTCGTAATGCGCTTGCTAAGCCACGAGACAGAGAACTGCTTGAAGAATTAGCCAATTCAGAATGCTCGAAGGCCATGTTGGGCGATCTTTCCAAGCGTATGAAAGATCAGGAGTTGGTATTGCGATTTTGGGCATTCTATCGCTTTGACTATCTTGACCCTAAAAATAAAAAGGAAATTGCCTCGTTTTTAGATAAAGCGATGGAAGATATCAAGAAAGGCGATGATGCCTACCGCTCAGAGTTTAAAACTAGGTATTCAACTGCGATAGAGCGCTGTTATCAACTTTTGGGAAAATCCGGATTTGAGAAAGATCCATCTTCAAATTCTCGCAAACGCTCAAAGAACTCTACTTTGTACGAAGTGTGGATGGTAGCGCTGGCCAAACTCACGGACACGGAATTCGATCGCCTTTTGAATGAGCAAAGCGTCTTTCAGGAAAAGGCGCGAGCACTACTCAAAGACGGCGAATTCTTCAATGCCATTACTTATTCGACGCAGAAAAAAGACCATGTTGAACGACGCTACGAAAAGGTTAATGCGCTGATTAAGGAGGTGCTGAATGATTGAGTTTATTAATATTCAGAACTTTAAAACCTTGTTGAATGCTAGCTTTCCTCTGGGCAATCTGAATTTATTTTCAGGCCTTAATGGCATGGGAAAATCGACGCTTGTGCAGAGCTTGTTGCTTTTAAGGCAGTCTTACGAACGCAATACCCTCAAAACCAAGGGGCTGCTGTTAAATGGAGATTACGTTAATATCGGTACGGGTAAAGACGCGCTTTCCAGTTTTAGTGAACAAGAAGAGATTATTTTCACTGTTAAATGGGGCGAGAAAGAGCAGCCAATACGCTTTGAGTTTGACTATCAACATGACTCGGATCTGTTGCCACTTCGCAAGTCGGGTATTGACGGTGATTCTGAATCCTTGAGTTTATTCAACTCCAATTTTCAGTACTTATGTGCCGACAGATTAGGCCCACAAAGTCATCACCAGTTGTCTGAGTTTCATATTCGTGATTTAAAGTCGCTTGGCCATCATGGTGAGTTTGCGGTTCATTTTATCGCAGTCAATGGCGCTAAAGATCTGGAGATAGACGCGTTACGCCATCCAAAGGCAGTATCAGGGACGTTGCTTGCTAATATTGAAGCATGGATGTCGGATATTACACCCGGGTTAAAAATCAAAGCGGTGGCGCAGCCACAGTTTAATTCGGCGAGCCTGAGTTACTCTTTCAACCAAGGTAAAGAAACAACCGAAGAGTTTAAGCCACAGAATGTGGGCTTTGGCTTAAGTTACGTACTACCTGTCGTGACCAGTATTTTAAGTGCCGCAAAAGGTGATTTGCTGATTATTGAAAACCCAGAGTCACACTTGCACCCCGCTGGGCAATCATTAATGGGTAAGCTATGTGCCATTGCTGCCAATAATGGTGTGCAATTAATCGTTGAATCTCATTCTGATCATTTCCTCAACGGTATTCGGGTTGCGGTGAAGCAGAAAGTAGTTGCGGCTGACTATGTAAAAGTCTTTTTCTTGCAGCGAGATGTTCATAACTCTATTCATGCCTCAGAAGTCATGTACCCCAGTATTGATGACGAGGGACGAATAGACTGCTGGCCGGAAGGCTTCTTTGACCAATGGGATAAGGAGCTGGATAGGCTGCTATGAGCAATGGAATTGTGTTGAACCATCACTCTTTGCCGTTTGCCAGCAAAGAGGATGCAGATAATGGATTATTGGCTTTCTTTAACGTGCTTAAAGTTTGTCGAACTGCTGGTCTAAAAATCTTGTTGGTCGATGAAGGTCAAGATAAGTCATTGATGGGGCTGGAACTGTCTAAAGGCTACTATGTGCGCAATTGGTTTGCCTCGGCAAGCAAGGTAGCGGAGCTAACGGATTGGTGCCGGTTTCTTAAATCCCTTGAAACGAAACAGCCTCTCTTTGAAACCGTGGATATTGAAAGTGTTGGTGATACGGTGGAAGTTGGTTTGCCGGAAGAGGGTTCAGGTAAGCCGGTACTATTAGCCGCGTTTTATTTTGAGACGTTTCTTGCCAGTTTCACTGCTCTGGCTGCCTGGGCAAATAGCCATATTAAAGTATGGGTTTTAGATCTGGATGCAACACCAGAACAAAGGGATGAAGCGCTTTTAAATCTGAGTGATTCTGCGAGCTTGGGTGTGCATGGTGATGAGCTCAAACAACGCCGTAATGCGTTGTTAAGTTCAGCTAAGGATATTTGGTTGCAACGAGCGGATTTGTTTCCTCATCTCACTTTGTTACCAAATCAAATTGGTACAAGTCTGCAAGGTTGGTCTGCTAGGCAAGATGTCTTGCTCAAGGCGCGTGATGCACTAAATGTGCTGGAGTCGTTTAGTGATAAATGGCTTGCAGGTGAGTATGTTGAATATCGCCATGAGTATTTAAGAGACTTGGGCCTGGCGGCTGAAGTTAGCGGTGAATCAGACAGCGTAGCTAATGATCCCAAAAAGAAGAAAGAGCGCATGTTTTGGTTAGATGATGGGCGACAGGTCTATTGCGAGAATCATATAAAACTACCTGACGGCTACCGCTTGCATTTTTATGCTGATGCATCAAATAAGCGGATATATGTGGCGTATTTAGGGCCGCATTTAACTTTATGAATTTAAGGAAACTTAATGAGTAACTTAGTTCTATTCTGTATGGCACAGCTTAGCGCACTTGGAGATTGCCATGCCCGTTGATATGACATCGCAACAGTTACAGGGGTTATTAAAAGAGCTCTGTTCATTGCCCACCGAGACAGAATGGGTTGAGTTTAAACGCAATGCCGATGTTGAAAAAATCGGTGAATATATATCGGCGCTGTCCAATTCGGCTGCATTGATTGGCAAACAAAGTGCTTACATGGTGTTTGGCGTCGATGATGATTCCCATCAAGTAGTTGGCACAACGTTTAAGCCATCGCAGCAAAAACATAAACAACAAGAAATTGAAAACTGGTTACTGCAAAAGTTGCAGCCAAAATCCACTTTCGTTTTTATGAGTTTCTGGCGGGTGAACTCGAAGAATTGGCCGTGGTGATTTTAGAAATACAACCAGCCACGCACAATCCTGTTCAATTTGATGGTATTGAGTTTATTCGTAGTGGTTCTTATAAGAAAAAACTCAAAGAGTTTCCGGAAAAAGAGCGAGCCTTATGGCGAGCGTTTGATAAAACGCCTTTTGAGCAACAATTAGCTGCAAGCAATATCTCATCCGAAGAAGTGTTGAAGCTGCTTGAATACCCAGCCTATTTTGATTTAACCGGGTTACCCTTGCCTGACAACCGCAGTGGGATTTTGGAAGCGTTAAAAGCCGATAAGTTGATTCAGCCTGCCGTAGGCGGGCAATGGAATATTACAAATCTTGGTGCGATCTTATTCGCAAAGAAGCTGCAAAACTTTGCTCACCTAAGCCGCAAGGCTGTCCGTTTAATTCAGTATAAAGGCAATAGCCGAATTGAAACTGTTCGGGAAATTGAAGGCAATAAAGGGTATGCGGTTGGCTTTGAGGGGCTGATTGATTACTTAAAAACGTTATTGCCGTCAAATGAGGAAATAGGAAAAGCGTTTCGCAAAGAAGTGCCAATGTATCCTGAATTAGCGATTCGTGAGCTAGTGGCTAACGCCATTATCCATCAGGATTTTTCTTTAACCGGTACTGGCCCCTTGATTGAAATCTTTGAGGCTCGAATGGAAATCGTTAACCCGGGGACTCCTTTGGTTGCGACGGAGCGATTTTTAGACTCACCGCCACAAAGTCGTAACGAGGCGCTGGCTTCTTTTATGCGGCGAGTAAACATTTGCGAAGAGCGCGGCTCGGGTATTGATAAGGTCGTTTCGCAAACGGAGTTCTATCAACTGCCTGCGCCGATATTTGAGATGACTCAAAACCATACACGCTCAGTGCTCTTTGGCCATAAAGAGTTTGCTGAAATGGACAAAGAGGATCGCATTCGTGCGTGCTATCTGCATTGCTGTTTAAGACATGTGAACCGTGAGCATATGAACAATGCTTCTCTACGTGAACGCTTTGGTATCGAACAAAAGAATCAAGCTCAGGTAAGTCGAGTGATAAAAGACACCGTGAACGCAGGGTTGATCAGAGCCTATGACCCAGACGCTGGAACGAAAGCTATGCGTTATGTGCCTTGTTGGGCGTAATTTGCTTGATCGTTGCTTGACTGGGTGGTGCTGAATCTAACTGGTTTGATAGTAATTCATTGATTTAAATGAATAAAATTTGCTTGATCGTTGCTTGATTGGCAAGGGGAACAAGCTTCAATTGATTAGAGGTTAGGATGAGTAACGTAGGTCAGCGTGAGCGCGCTACCCAAAATCGTATCGTTCAGTTTTTTCAAACTGACTTAGGCTATCGCTATTTAGGCGATTGGCAGGATCGCGCTAATAATAAAAATATTGAAGTGGATATCCTCGTTGATTGGCTAAAAAAACGCGGTGTCAGCGAGGCGTTGATCAATCGTGCTATTCGCCAATTGGATACGGCAGCAGCACTGGGTGAAGGTAAAAAACTCTATTACGCCAACAAAGAGGTTTATCGCCTACTGCGTTACGGCGTGAAAGATAAAGAAGGTGCTGGCCATCTTAATGAAACCGTGTGGCTGATTGACTGGAAAAACCCAGAAGCAAACGATTTTGCCATTGCCGAAGAAGTCTCTATCAAAGGCGAGAACAAAAAACGTCCAGATATAGTGCTGTATGTCAATGGTATCGCGCTAGGTGTGATTGAGCTGAAACGCTCTTCTGTGACGGTTTCCGAAGGTATTCGGCAGAACCTCGACAATCAGAAGAAAGATTTTATCCGTAACTTCTTTACCACCATGCAATTGGTGATGGCGGGTAACGACACACAAGGCTTGCGTTACGGCACGATTGAGACACCAGAAAAACATTACCTAGAGTGGAAGGAAGATTGCACCAACCCATACGATCATAAACTCGACTTTCACCTGAGCCGCGTGTGCAACAAAGCGCGCTTGCTGCAAATTATCCATGATTTTATTGTTTTCGATGCGGGTATTAAAAAGACCTGTCGTCATAATCAGTTCTTTGGTATTGAAGCGGCAAAACGCCATATCGCAAGGCGAGAAGGCGGCATTATTTGGCACACGCAAGGTTCTGGCAAAAGCCTCACTATGGTATGGCTGGCCAAATGGATTCGTGAGAATGTCAAAGACGCCCGTGTATTGATCGTGACCGATCGCACAGAGCTGGATGAGCAGATTGAAAAAGTGTTCACCGGTGTTGAGGAAGATATTTATCGCACCAAAAGCGGTGCCGATTTGGTGGCGACGCTCAATCAGCCCAACCCTTGGTTGGTATGCTCTTTAGTCCATAAATTTGGTCGGCAGTCTGATTCGGAAAACGATACCGCGACGGATGAGTTTATTGCCGAGTTAAAGAAATCGCTACCATCGGATTTTAAAGCCAAAGGCGATTTGTTTGTGTTTGTGGATGAATGCCACCGTACTCAATCGGGCAAGTTGCACGAAGCGATGAAGTCTATTCTGCCAGAAGCCATGTTCGTCGGCTTCACCGGCACCCCCTTGATGAAGAAAGACAAGAAAAAATCGGTTGAGGTATTTGGCCCTTACATTCACACCTATAAATTTGATGAAGCCGTGGCCGATGGTGTGGTGCTTGATTTGCGCTATGAGGCGCGAGACATCGACCAAAACGTCACGTCGCAGAAAAAGGTCGATGAATGGTTTGAAGCCAAAACTCGCGGCTTATCTCGATTAGCGAAAACCCAGTTGAAACAGAAATGGGGCACCATGCAAAAGGTGCTGTCCAGTAAATCGCGTTTGCAGCAGATTGTGAATGATATCTTGCTGGATATGGACACTAAGCCACGCCTGATGGATGGCTACGGCAATGCCATGTTGGTCTGCTCCAGCGTCTATCAAGCTTGTAAAGCTTATGAAATGTTCAGCCAAACAGATTTAGCCGGTAAGGTGGCTATTGTCACCAGTTTTCAGCCGACTGCTGCAAGCATTAAAGGGGAAGAAACCGGTGAGGGTTTAACGGAAAAGCTCTTTAAGTACGATATTTACCGCAAGATGCTTGCGGATTACTTCGAGCAACCGGAAGACAAGGCCGCTAACCGAGTTGAAGAGTTTGAAAAAGAAGTTAAAAAGCAATTTATTGATGAGCCAGGACAAATGCGCTTGCTCATCGTGGTCGATAAGTTGCTGACTGGCTTCGACGCCCCTTCGGCTACCTATTTGTATATCGACAAACAGATGGCTGATCACAATCTGTTTCAGGCCATTTGCCGCGTGAACCGCTTGGATGGCGATGATAAAGAATACGGTTACATCATTGATTACAAAGATCTGTTCCGCTCGTTGGATAAAGCGATTTCTGATTATACTCAAGGCGCATTTGATGGTTATGACAAGGAAGACGTTGCAGGGCTGCTGAAAGATCGTTTAGAGCAAGCCAAGCTCGATTTGGATAATGCGCTGGAAATGGTGCGCGCCTTGTGTGAGCCGGTAAAAGCGCCACGCAATACGGAAGACTACATTTATTATTTTTGTGGTAAGTCAGGTCTGAACCAAGACGAGCTCACCGAGAAAGAAGCACTGCGTTTAACGCTTTATCAGAACGTTGCCAAACTGCTGCGTGCGTTCGCCAATATCGCCAATGAAATGCCTGATGCAGGCTATTCTGCGCAAGATGTAGACTTGATAAGAGCTGAAGTGGCTCATTTTGAAAAAGTACGTGACGAAGTAAAACTGGCCAGTGGCGATTTGGTAGAAATGAAACGCTTTGAGCCTGCGATGCGCCATTTGTTAGATATGTATATTCGTGCGGATGACAGCGAAGTACTGATGGATTTTGAAGAGCTGGGGCTTATTGAGCTCATTGTCGAAAAAGGCGCTGATGCCGTGGAGGCTTTGCCTGATAGTATTCGCAAGAATCAGGAAGCCATGGCCGAAACCATCGAAAATAACGTGCGTAAAACCATCGTTGATGAAAACCCGGTTAACCCTAAGTATTACGAGCAAATGTCGGTGTTATTGGATGAGCTGATTGAGCTTCGTCGCCAAAAAGCGATTGAATATCAAGAGTATCTGGAAAAAATCCGCGAGCTATCTCGTAAGGTTATACGTCCGGAGCAGACAGCGGCTAACTATCCGCCATCGATGGATTCTAATCCCAAACGCGCGTTTTATGATAACTTCGGTCAAGATGAACTACTGGCCACAAAAATTGATACGGCTATTCGTTATACCAAAAAAGCGGATTGGGTCGGAGATCGCTTTAAGGAACGAGAAATTGCCAACGCGGTGCGAGAAGAAACGACGGGGTATGAGGTGGATATTCTGGGTGTAATGGAATTGGCAAAAGCGCAAAAAGAGTACCATTGATGCCTAAGGTAGAAATTGGTTCTATTGCGATGCAGTTAAATCGTAAGGCAATTAAAAACCTTCATATCAGCGTGTTGCCACCTGATGGGCGTGTGCGTGTTTCTGCTCCTGAATCTATGACAGAAACCGCAATCCGTATGGCAGTGATCAGCCGCATTCCTTGGATCAAGAAACAGCAGAGTGATTTTGCCAAACAACCTCGCCAATCTGATCGAGCAATGGTTAGCGGTGAATGTCATTACCTGTGGGGCAGGCGTTATCGTCTGAATCTTATTGAGCGTTCCGGAAAGCATGAAATCAAGCTAGGTCGTGGTCGATTGCATTTATATGTCAATCCCGCAACAACGCTTGAGAACAAGGCACTGGTAATGAACTCATATTATCGAGATGCACTTAAAGCGCGAATCGCTGAGTTATTGCCTGTTTGGGAAGATAAGATCGGCGTTACAGCTGCCGATTGGGGAGTCAAAAAGATGAAAACCAAGTGGGGCAGCTGCAATACGCAGGCCAAGCGTATTTGGCTGAATTTAGAGTTGGCAAAAAAGCCGCCGGAGTGTTTGGAGTACATCCTGGTGCATGAGTTGGTGCATTTGCTTGAGCGTCATCACAATGAACGTTTCAAAGGGTATATGAACAAGCTACTTCCCGATTGGCGAGAGCGCCGTGATTTGTTAAACCGAATGCCTTTAGCACATAATAATTGGATTTACTAAGGTTTGGTTTTGTTTAATGCAGGTGAACTGGGGTATTAACGAATATTACTGACCATTTCGTGGTTCTACACGAGATGGTACGAGTATATTGCCATTTAGCATTGTTAATATTAAAACCGCACCAACAACACCTCTCCCGCTACCCGTTAGATCAGCGCCCTGTGAGGGGTTACTCGTTTCTGGGGCTTGTGATTTCGGGTAGTTTGTAAGAGATAAGCCCCAGTCTTAACGGCGACTGAGGCGCAGCCACGAGCCAAAACGCTAGGTAAAGGCTCAACCAGCTTTAAATAGCTTGAGTGAAATTGTGGTTTTCTTCAAAACAAATATCAAGTTATTTAACCTGAGCTTCGGATAAGAAATTAAGAAATCGAAGGAACTAAACGCT
>CEUU01114682.1_pt1 | contig 34251 bp, 35 predicted proteins | sample 531321 | NCBI WGS metagenome assembly CEUU01 (sample SAMEA2622658, study PRJEB7988) | marine metagenome | isolation source: saline water (ENVO:00002010), including
TAATAATAATGTATTAAATAAAAATCCTGCAAAATCAAAAAAAATAAATATTCACAAGGAAAAAAAAGGTAAGAGGGGCAAAATTATTACTGTTATTTCTGGTATATCAAAAGATAATTCATATGAATATTTAAAATTATTCAAAAATTTAAAGATTTTTTGTGGTACCGGAGGAAAATTAAATGATGAGAGTATTCAATTACAAGGAGATATGGAGGAAAAGGTTAAGATTTTTCTTCGTAAAGAAGGTTATCAAATTTAAAGTTTTAACAGTTAAAATGAAACGTTAAAGATTAATTTTTTACCAATGCAAAAAGTAGATTCAAATTATTCAGATAGAAATATAAAATGGCATGATTTATCAATTGATAGAAAAAAATTAGAAAATCTTAGAGGTCACAGAGGGATTGTATTATGGTTTACAGGTTTATCAGGATCTGGTAAAAGCACATTAGCCAATGCTTTAAATGAATTTCTTCACTCACAAGGGATCTCAACATATATTCTTGATGGAGACAATGTTAGACATGGTTTATGTAAAGATCTTGGTTTCTCTGATAAGGATAGGGAGGAGAATATAAGAAGAATTGGAGAAGTCGCAAATTTATTCTTGGATGCAGGGATTGTTACCATAACTTCTTTTGTATCGCCTTTCTCTGCGGATAGGGAAAAAGTTAGGAAAATAATTGGTGCAGAAGATTTTATTGAAATTTATTGTTCCGCAAATCTTGAGGTCTGTGAGAGAAGAGATACAAAAGGACTATATAAAAAGGCTCGTTTAGGAGAAATAAAAGATTTCACAGGAATCTCCAGCCCATATGAAATTCCTTCTAACCCAAATATAGTTGTAGAGACTGGTTCTCTTGATTTAAGCAACTCAGTAAATCAAATAGTTGATTATTTAAATAATCATAAAATTTTTAAATTAAAAATAGGATAAATTAGTTTTCTTCTAAATATGTTTTGATTCCTTTTATTTTTAAATTTTTATTCTTTTTTCTTACTTCACTATGCATTTCTTGGCGAAATGCTTGTAATCTATTTTTGACAATATTGTCAGATATCCCTATTATCTGGGCTGCTAATAAACCAGCATTTTGTCCCCCATTTATAGCGACAGTAGCAACTGGTATTCCTTTTGGCATTTGAACAATAGATAGTAGTGAATCAATACCACTTAAATTTTGACTTTTAATTGGAACTCCTATTGTGGGAATTAACGTTAATGATGCAATCATTCCTGGGAGATGAGCTGAGCCCCCAGCACCAGCAATTATTATTTCGATATTATTTTCTGAAGCATTTTTCGCATATTCCATCATCTCAATAGGAGTTCGATGTGCAGATAATATACATACATCAGATGAGATCCCAAATTCTTCAAGGATTTCTACTGCTGATTTCATAATTGGTAGATCAGAGTCACTTCCCATAACTACAGAAACTTTGTGAAGAAAATTAATTTTAGAAGATGACAAAATAACAGTTCAATTCTTTTCTTATGATGACGTGCAATAGATAGTACGCTAGTTCGTTAATATTAAGATTATAAAAATATAGAAAAATCATGACAATTAGTAAGAATCTTGAAAAGAAAGAAGTAAAAGAATATTTTAATGGGACCGGATTTGATAGATGGAAAAGAATTTATAGCAAATCTGATGATGTAAATACAGTACAAAAGAATATTAGAAAAGGTCACCAAAAAACAGTAGATGATGTTATTGAATGGATTAAAGATTATCCCCAAATATCGACATCATCTTTTTGTGATGCTGGGTGTGGAGTTGGTAGTTTAACTATTCCTCTTTTAAAATTAGGTGCAAAAAACATCCAATCTAGTGATATTTCAGATTCAATGATTGAGGAAACAAAGTTGAGAGTCAAAAAAGCAGGTTTGAATACTCAGAAATTAAAATTTAAAGTTAGTGATCTAGAGAACTTAAATGGGTTTTTCGATGTTGTTATTTGCCTAGATGTATTTATACATTATCCACAAGATGTTGCAGAAGAAATGGTGAAACATTTGTGTGATTTAAGTAAATCTACTCTTATTGTTAGTTTTGCGCCTTATACTCCTTTTCTCGCAGTTTTAAAGAATATTGGAAAAATATTTCCTGGACCTAGCAAAACTACTAGAGCATATACTTTAAAAGAGATTGGAATTATTAATGCAGCCAAGCAAAAAGGTTTTTTTGTTGCAAAGAAGAAGTTAAACCAAGCTCCTTTTTATTTCTCAAAATTAATTGAATTTAGAAAAGAAGAATAATCTATTTTACAAGATTATTTTCTAATGCATATCTTACAAGTTCAGTTCTACTCGAAGTAGTTGTTTTGATAAATAATCTACTCACATACTTTTCAACATTTCTTATTGAGGTTTCTAATTTTCTTGCAATTTCTTTATTCATAAGACCTTCAGCTACAAGTTGTAGAACGCTTGCTTCTCTTGGTGTAAAGCTTGGAATGTTAACATCATTGTCTTGATTTTGTGAATTATTATTTGTAAGCATTGATCTGATTTCTGTAATTTGTTTCGCCATTTTGCTGACATCCGTATCAGCAAATCTTGCTGCTTCTTTAAGTAATCTCTCTTGCCTCTTAATTACATTATTTACTCTAGCTGCCAATTCATCAGGATCAAATGGTTTCGCTATATAGTCATCAACCCCTGCGAGATATCCTTGTGTTCTATCAAGAGTCATACCTTTGGCAGTAAGAAAAATTACAGGAGTACCACTTAATCTCTCATCCTCTCTTATTCTCTCAAGTAATGAATATCCGTTACATCTAGGCATCATGATATCACTTATAATTAAGTCAGGGAAAAATTGTTGTGCTTTGTCCCAGCCATCCTCTCCATCTACAGCGACTGTAATTTCAAAGCCTTCATCTTCAAGAAATGTTTTAACTGCATTCCTAAGGCCTGGTTCATCATCAACCAATAAGATTTGACCTTTTTTCTTTTCTTCTCTACTTTGATTTAAATCATTCATTGTTAATTCAGTGGAAATGGCTAGAAGTTATTAAAATTTTCTATACTAAAAAATATGATTTCAAATCCTATTCTACTCGATTATCAATCTTCTACACCTTGTTTTAAAGAAGTTATAGAGGTAATGAATCCATATTGGTCAGAAATATTTGCGAATCCATCTAGTAAATCAAACTTAGCGGGTATAAAGGCCAGTGCCGCATTAGAATTTGCGAGAGATCAAATTACAAAGAATCTTGATTTAGTTAATAAAAAAATAATTTTTACAAGTGGAGCTACTGAGTCTAATAACTTAGCATTATTTGGTTTTGCTAGGCATTTTTATAAAGAAACAGGAAATTTCGGTAACATCATAACTCTTAAGACAGAGCATCATGCTGTACTAGAACCTTTAAGGCAGCTTAAAAGAGAAGGCTTTAGTATTACAGAAATCATTCCTGGTAAAGATGGTTTAATTTCGGAAGAGAAGTTGATAAGTTCTATTAAAAGTGATACTTTTTTGATCAGTATAATGTTTGCAAATAACGAGATTGGAGTTGTTCAACCTGTAGAGAGTATTTTTAAATTATGTAAAAGTAGGCAGATAACTTTTCATACTGATGCTGCTCAATGCCTAGGATATCTGCCTATTGAAAATATTGATAAGATTGCAAATATGATCACGATAAGTTCCCATAAAATTTATGGGCCTAAGGGTGTTGGTCTTTTACTTCTGGATAAAGATATACAATTACAGCCTTTAATATTAGGAGGTGGTCAAGAATCTGGATTTAGATCAGGGACAATACCTTTACCTTTGATTATTGGTTTTTCAAAAGCCATAGAACTTGCGATTCAAAATCAACAAGATAATTTTAAAAAACTATCTCAAGATAGAAATAATTTAATGGAGGGATTATTAAGACATAATTCTGGTTTGACTATAAATGGCTCGCTTACTAATAGATTGCCTAACAATCTAAATATAACTGTTTCTGAAGTTAGAGGTTCTTCCTTGCATAAAATATTGAAACCAAAAATCATATGTTCTAGCGGTTCTGCTTGCAGTAATGGAGAGCCTTCCCATGTTCTTCAGGCTCTTGGTAAATCATTTATTGAAGCTGAGGCGTCAATTAGATTAAGTGTTGGACTATCTACAACAGAAGAAGAGATAGAAAAAGCCATTAATATCATTTCCAATTCGATCAATACATTAAGAAAATAGATTATTCTTTTTTGGCAATTCTTAACTTGGCACTTCTTGATCTTTTATTTTCTTGAATTTCTATCTCATTTGGAGTAATAGGTTTCTTTGTTAAATTAAGAAATCTTTTATCATTTTTAAAATAGTTTTTAACTAATCTATCCTCAATTGAATGAAAACTTATGATTGATAATATTCCTCCAGAGACTAACCAATCAGGAGAAATATTTAATAATTTTTCTAATGACTCAATTTCTTGATTGACAGCAATTCTCAATGCTTGAAAGGTCCTTGTCGCAGGATGTATTCTTTTATACCTTTGATTAGGAGGAAAACATCCAGATATGGCATATGCTAATTCTCGAGTACCAGAATAATCACCTTTACTTTTTAGATCAAATTTTATTTTTCTAGCAATCTTTCTTGAAAATTTTTCTTCACCATATTTGTAAATTAAATCAGCTAAATCTTTCTCAGATGTTTCTTTAATAATGGAATTGGCATTTATTGCTTGATGAGGATTCATTCTCATATCCAATGGACCATCATTTTTAAAACTAAATCCTCTTTCAGGGTTATCCACTTGATTACTATTAAATCCTAGGTCTGCAATTACAAATGAAACTTTTTCTTTTGGCTTAAAATCAGCAAAATTTGAATTTACTATTTGAATCCTTTTTTCAAATTTCTTAAGATGGTTTTTTGCGAAAGAATTTGCGAAAGGATCTTGATCTATTCCTATTATTTCTAAATTTGGAAATCTTTCTAATAATCTATGAGAGTGTCCTCCTCCTCCCATTGTGGCGTCAATTCCTTTGAAGCTTTTAAGATCTTTTTGCGAGCAATTTTCTATGGAATTAACTATTTCATTAATCATTACTGGTTGATGATTAAATAATGATGAATTATAGGAGTCAATTTTCATAACTATCTATTAAAATTTAAGAAATAACTAATTATATATGGCTCAACTTGAGACAAGAACTGAACCAATGGTGGTCAATTTTGGCCCTCATCATCCTTCCATGCATGGTGTCTTAAGACTCGTTGTAACACTTGATGGAGAGAATGTAATAGATTGTGAACCTGTGATTGGGTATTTACATAGGGGTATGGAAAAGATTGCTGAAAACAGAACAAATGTTATGTATGTCCCATATGTAAGCAGAATGGACTATGCAGCTGGGATGTTTTATGAAGCAATTGTAGTAAATGCACCTGAAAGATTGGCAAATATTTCAGTTCCTAAAAGAGCTAGTTACATTAGAGTGTTAATGCTTGAGCTTAATAGAATCGCTAATCATCTGCTTTGGCTGGGCCCATTTTTAGCTGATGTAGGAGCTCAAACTCCTTTTTTCTATATTTTCAGGGAAAGAGAAATGATATATGATCTTTGGGAGGCGGCTACAGGGCAGAGACTTATAAATAATAATTTCTTTAGAATTGGAGGTGTGGCTTGTGATTTGCCATATGGCTGGCTTGATAAATGTTTAGATTTTTGTAATTGGTTTGAACCTAAGATCAATGAATATGAAAAGTTAATTACCAATAATCCAATCTTTAGAAAAAGAATTGAAGGTCTTGGGAAAATAGATAGGAATCAAGCTATAAATTGGTCTTTATCTGGACCTATGCTAAGAGCTTCTGGGATTTCGTGGGATCTAAGAAAGGTAGATCATTACGAATGTTATGACGACTTTGATTGGAATATTGCTTATGAAAGTGAAGGTGATTGTTATGCAAGATATAGGGTAAGAGTAGAAGAGATGAGGCAATCCTTAAATATTATTAGACAGGCTTGTGAAATGATTCCAGGTGGACCAACTGAAAATCTTGAAGCAAAGAAAATGGCTACGAATGATAAGAAAAATGAAATATTTGGTATTGATTATCAATATATTGCAAAAAAAGTTGCGCCAACGTTTAAAATTCCAAATGGAGAATTATATACAAGATTAGAGTCAGGCAAAGGGGAAATTGGAGTTTTTATTCAAGGAAATAATGAAGTTACTCCATGGAGATTTAAAATAAGAGCTGCAGATTTAAATAATTTGCAAATATTACCTCATATCCTTAAAGGAGCTAAGATAGCAGATATTATGGCAATTCTCGGTTCTATAGATGTAATTATGGGATCTGTTGATAGATAAATAGAGATAAAATTAATGAACCCTGCTAAGTGGTTAAAACTTCAAAGAAAAGTTAAATTTGGTGATTGTGATTCAGCCAATGTTATCCATTTTAATAAGTTACTTCAATGGTCACATGAAGCTTGGGAGGAGAGCATGCAAATATATGGTATCCCTTTGAATAGTATTTTCCCTAAACCTTTTTCAAAAAATAATCTAGTATTTCCTGTAGTTAAATGTCAGGCATACTTTTTTAAGCCTATTTCTAATGGTGATTTATTATCAATAGAAATTGTACCTTCAAAAATTAATAATCATTCTTTTATGGTTGAAACTTATTTTCTAAAAGATTTAATTAAAGTAGCTGAAGGTAAAATAATTCATTTTTCAATAGATGCTGAGACCAGAGCAAAAATGCCTTTGAATGAATATTTAGAAAAATGGATTGAAGCATCTAATATTGGAAATCGCATAAAGGAATGTCGATAATATTAGCCTATGCTTTTCCAATTTTCTTTGTCATATTGGTCATCATTTTTTAATATCCATTTTGTTGGTTGCTCATGTTTTGGAAAAGTTTCGGAAAATTTTTTTAATTTACCCAATATATTTAAAATAACTTCATCAGTATGAAAATTTTTAATCTTAACAATAATTTGAAATCTGTTACCCCATAATTCGTCTTTAATCTTTTCAAATTTAAGATCCATTATTGGTAATTTTTCCTTGACAATAAAATCATCTAGTTTCTTTTCTATTAAATCTAGAAAAATAGTTTCACCTCCAGAATTCAATGTATTATCAATCCTTCCATGTATTTTTAAATATTGTTTATTTTTTGCAAATATTATTTCTCCTAAATCACCACTTTCCCACCATCCGTCATTTCTATTGAAATCTTTCAATTTTCCTGAATCCTTAATTTCTATACCAATCCGATTTGTCTTAATTTCTATTAAATTTTGGTTATTAATTCTTAAATTAATATCGCTTAAAATTTCTCCAGTAGTATCATTACCTTTGAGAAATTCTTCTGGTGTTAAGGCAGAAATCATTGCTGCCGTTTCGGTAGATCCATAGCATGGAGATAAATTTATTTCTTCTTTGATACATTTTTGTAGAATACTCTTTGGAATTTTTGCTCCTCCAACCCATATCAAATTAAATGATTTTAGCCATTCAATACCATAATTGTTAGATAAAAGTCTAAATAATTGAGTAGGCACTAAAGAGGTAATAAGTGTTTTGTTCTTTTTGATTTTTAGTTCAAATGTTTTTTGTAATAGTTTTTTTGTCTCTTTTAATAGTTCAGGAGAAATTCGAATATATTCACAATTCCAGATCTTACTCCTCCAAAGAGGCATAAATCCGCTTATATGATTCAGAGGAAGTGTATTAAAGATTACACATTTATCTAATTCAAATCCTTGCTCCTCTAACCATTCCCCAGAAGAATATGCAGAGTTATTAAGATTTTTTAAAGGGTGTAAGCATGTTTTGGGACTGTTTTTGCTGCCACTGCTATTTAGAATTATTGCAGGACCATAAAAATTAATTATTTTAGAATGATTTTTATAATAAAAATTTTCTTTTTTTATAAAAATAATTTTTTTTTGTTTAATATAATTTAAAATTATTTTTTCAGATAATGATTCATTATTATTAACTAATAATTCAATTATTTTATTTCTCATAAATTATTCCATATAAATTTAGGATTTTGTGAAAACAAAAATGAATCAGGGATTTGCTTTAAACCTAGTCCAGGTACTTTAGGAGTAGATCCTAATAATTGTTTATAAGAACAATGAAATAATAATCTTCTACCTATACCTGTTTCGAATGAAGTGCTGATAGCTCTAAAACCTTTTTTATTTTCTAATTCATTAAGTAGATCTAGAGGATTACATTCTTGTGATGGTCTTCTTATTTGCCATCCATTCCAATCATTAATTAATTGCGGATATTTTATTAATGATTCATCTAATGCAACTGGAATTTTGTCATTTAGAATTTTTAAGCCTTCAAGATCATCTTCATGAAGAGGCTGTTCTAACCAATCTAAATTTTTATTATCTTTAAGAATTTCTGCCCATCGATCAGCGCATTTCCTACTCCATGATCCATTAGCATCTATACGGATTCTAAAGTTGCTCTTAATATGTCCTAAGATTTCTTCCAATACTTTCTCTTCATACTTATTTCCTTTAATTCCAACTTTCCATTTTATTGTTAAAATTTGATTTCCTAAATTTGTTTTTTTCTTAAGCGAAATAATTTCTTTAAGAGCTGATTCTGAATTTAAAAGTATTGCAGATGTATAAATATTATTGAATTCATAATTATCTAGGAATTTTAAAATTCCTTTAACTTCTGCTAATGCAGAATTCACTCCAGATTGTATGCAAGGATGGAAATTATTTATATTTCTCATTAGTTGATCTTCTTTAATAATTAATGGAATTTGATTTAATTGTTCTTCACAAATATTAAATTGATCTTCAATTAAAGGTGAAACTTCACCATATCCTTTATTATTTTTTTTATCTTTTAATTTTATAATCCAACCTTTACGAGAAATTATTGTTTTTTTGGAATTCTTTACCGATGAAAATAATTTAAAGGAAAAAAATTTTTTTTCAAATTTAATAATCATAGACTCAGTAGGAAACTAAAAGATAAACCAAGAATTATTCCAATGCCATTAAGAGCTTGGAATTGTATAGCTATAAATTTGCAATTTTTAATTAATCGAGGACTATTATATGAATTTCTTAGTATTCTTATTAATTTTATTGCGTAAGGAAGGCTTATAAAATAGAGCAAACATAATATTGGAAGAAATCCAATAATAATTGTGAAAAATTCAAATGAATATATTAAAAATATTATCCAAGGAATAAGTTTAGAACTATTTTTTGCTCCCAATATAACTAGTGGTGATTTTTTTCCGAATTTCTGGTCTTCTTTAATTTGATGAAAATGAGAGCAAAATAATACTAATGTTATTGCTAATGATGTACCACTACCTAATAATAATGATTCTTTCCATGGTATAGAATTGTAATTATTTGAAGAATTTAGTGCTAATAGAATAGCTGCATGAGTTAGAGGTCCAAAGGTAATCCAACATAACGGCTCTCCCAGTCCTATATAACCCAATCTAAATGGAGGTCCCTGATATAAGTATCCAAAAGTGCAGCAACCAAGTATTAATAAAAAAACATTTGAATTCGAAGATTTTGAAATAAAATAAAAAATAATTAAACCTATGATTAAAGAAATATACGCAATGATTGATATGATTTTTTTGTTTCTTATTAAATTCACAACTGAATGAAATTTAAATCTATCTATGCCTGTACTTGAATCAAATAAGTCATTTGTAAGATTTTCCCAAAAAAGTATTAAAAGAGAAGCAAAATTAAATCCAATAAAATTTATTACTCGAAAATTATTAAATTGATAAAGTAAATATGCAGCTGATATAACTATAGGAATTATTACGACTGAATAAAGAGGCCACTTTATTGCTTGTATCCAAAGTTCTCTCTTCCTCTCATTCATTCTAAATATTTTTAAAATAGTAATAATATTACTTAATATAAGATATTATTTTAATTCTTTTTTTAGTAATTTAACTTTTTTGTCTAATTCATCAATTTATGTATAGTAGTTTTGATTTTGCAAATTACCTAAAAGATTTTTATCTTAAATTTGAGGAGAGAAATGTTAATTCGGGATTATTTACATTTTCAATTGCAATCCCAAATATAGATTTCTTTGATGCATATCAAATTTTATTAAATAAATATAATTATTCTGTTTTTTGGGAAGAAAATAACAAGTTTTCTTTTATAGCATTGGATAAATGTAAAAATATTATATTGAATGGACCCAATAGATTTAAAATAGCGAAAAAGTTTAATGATGAAACTTTTATTAACCTAATAAATTTAGATAATAATTTCAATAGTGCGGAAATTCCCAGAATATTATATTTCTTCTCATTTGATGAAAATGCCTCAAAAAAAAATATATCTAATCCAGTACCTTCATTAGAGGGTGTTCTACCTAGGATATTAATAGCAAGAGAAAAACGGTGTGTTAATTTACGAATGAATACTGATATTAATTTAAAATCATCATTTAGAGAATCATTGGAGGAACTTTGGAATATTAGGGAATTACTCATTCAGAAAAATCATAATAATCAAAAATTATTTTTTAATAAGTTTCAATTTAATAATTTTCCAAAGGTTTTTTCAAGTTCTAATAAAATTTTAAAAGGAAATTTATTGAAGGGAATATCCTTAATTAAAAACGAGAAAATTGAAAAGATTGTTTTAGCATCTAAGTTAAAAATAAAATATAGTGGTGATTTGGATATTATTAATATTTTAAAAAGGTTAAAAATTAATCAGCCAAGTTCTTGTAGATATTTATGGAAAAGAGGAGAAAACGATATAACATTTGGATCTTCCCCAGAAAAATTATTTTCCTTGCGAGACAATACTATTTCTTTAGAGGCGATAGCAGGAACTACCAAAAATGATCAAAGAATGAATCATTTATTAAAAAGCAAGAAAAATTTGAGGGAACATAATTTAGTTATTAAATATTTAATTGATATTTTAGAATTATATAAAGTTAATAATTTAAGAAAAAGTAGGATAAAAATTATTCCTTTTGGTAATATTGCCCATTTATCAACCTCTATTACAGGAAATATTGAATGTAATTGTCCTTTTGAATTACTAGATGTTTTGCATCCTTCTCCAGCAGTATGTGGCTATCCAAAGAAAGAGGCATTAAGATGGATATCTACATTAGAGTCTTTTGATAGAGATAATTATGCGGCCCCAATTGGATGGGTTGACTCTGAAGGAGATGCTGATTTTAGAGTTGCATTAAGAGGTGCTAGATTGATGAATAATGAGATTGAATTATCTGCAGGATCAGGTTTAGTAAAAGGCTCTATATGCGAAGAAGAAATAGATGAAATTAAATTAAAATTTGAATCTTTAACAAAAGAGATTTGTGCAGAAGATTTAATTAATAATTTTTAGAAGTTTATCCAATACTTCATCAGAAACTTTTGAATTAGATAAATTTTCAATTTCTCTCAAACCTGTAGGACTTGTAACATTGATTTCACTTAACATCCCATTGATTACATCAATACCCACAAAGAATAACCCTTCTTCTTTTAGGTGCTGAGACAATTCAAAGCATATTTTTAGTTCTTGATTAGATAAGTCGGTTTTTTCTGCTTTCCCTCCCATAGCTAGATTACTTCGAAAATCACCTTTTTGAGGTAATCGATTTATTGCTCCTAAAGGTTCTCCATCAATAATGATAATTCTTTTATCTCCATCTTTTACTTGTGGAATAAATTTTTGCATCATTACAGGTAAATTTTCTTGGGATGTTATTAATTCAATCAGCGCTTTTATCCCTGGGGAATTTTTCGTTAATCTAATTACTCCTTGCCCACCCTTTCCTCCAAGGGGTTTTACGACAACATCTTCATTCGAATTCGCAAAATTTATCAAATCGTTTACTTTACTTGCGACTATTGTTGGAGCCATAAGATGACTATATCTAAGTGCTCCTAATTTTTCATTCCAAGCCCTCAATGATGATGGTTTATTGATAACTTTTACTCCTTTCCTCTCAGCGACCTCCAAAAGGTGGGTCGCATAAAGATATCCCTCGTCAACAGGTGGATCTTTTCTCATCAAGATGCAACTAAAATGTGCTAGTTGAATGCATTTATTTTCTTTATAAGTAATCCATGGGATTGGTTCGATTCTAATAGAAGATGCCCATACTTCATCTCCTCTTGCTTCAAGATCTTGAGGAGTACAAGCCCAAACTTCTATTTTTTTCTTATAGGTTGCTTCCATTATTGCTGCAGATGAATCCTTCAATGGATTGATCTTATTTATTGGATCTATTACGAAAAGAAATTTCATAATTTTTATTTGATTAAGGAGTCTAATTTATTTTCTTCTTCTAAAAGATAAAGATCATCACAACCTCCAATACCAACATTATCAATAAATACTTGAGGTAAAGATCTTCTGCCATTTGCTCTTATACTCATTTTCTCTCTTGCTGGTTCATCCCCATCTATTTTATATTCTGTAAAAGCTATATTTTTTTTATTAAGTAAGCTTTTTGCGCGAATACAAAATGGGCAATACTGCCATGTATAGATTTCAACCTTTTTCATTTTTTTTAAATAATATTTACTTTATAATATTAAATAATTGATCCTGTTAGATTATTAATAACAAATTTTTCTATTTTGATAGATCTTACAGAGTTTAAGAAAGACCTTTCTTTATTAACTAAACGCCTGAGCAATGCTCAGGACTGTCTTTGACGTACCAAAACTGATTGCACAAAAAAAGGAATTAGAACAACAAGCTTCATCCCAGGAATTTTGGCAAAATCAATTAGAAGCAAAGAAATTAATGAGGAATCTTGATGAAGTAAAAGCTCAACTTGATTTATTAGATCAATGGAGGACTTTAATTTCTGATGCCAATGCTTCACTTGAACTTTATTTGTTAGAACCTGATGATGAAATGATAGAAGAATCTCAAAATGGTTTAAATGTATTACGTGAGAATTTAGAAAGGTGGGAACTTCAGAGATTACTTTGTGGTGAGTATGACAAAGGAGGAGCAGTTGTAACTATAAATGCAGGTGCAGGAGGAACTGATGCTCAAGATTGGGCTCAAATACTATTAAGGATGTATTCAAGATGGGCGGAAAATCATTCTATGAAAGTAATTATTAATGAATTGTCAGAGGGTGAAGAGGCAGGTATAAAAAGCGTCACATTTGAAGTAGATGGAGAATATGCTTATGGATATCTTCATAATGAAAAAGGGACGCATAGATTAGTCAGGATTTCACCTTTCAATGCTAATGGTAAAAGACAAACTAGCTTTGCAGGAGTTGAAGTAATGCCAAAGTTAGATGATGATATCTCATTAGAAATCCCAGAAAAAGATTTAGAGATAGCAACTAGCAGGTCAGGAGGTGCAGGAGGACAAAATGTAAATAAGGTAGAAACAGCAGTAAGAATAACTCATTTGCCTTCTGGGTTATCAGTAAGGTGCACTCAAGAAAGATCACAATTACAAAATAAAGAGAGAGCAATGATACTTCTTAAGTCAAAATTACTTGTTATTGCAAAAGAACAGCGAGCTGAAGAGATTGCTGATATTAAAGGAGAAGTTGTTGAGGCGGCTTGGGGAAATCAAATTAGAAACTATGTTTTTAATCCCTATCAAATGGTTAAAGATTTAAGAACTATGAAAGAGACGAATGATCTTGAAGGGTTTTTAAATGGAGAGATTGACTCTTTTATAAATGAATTATTACGTTTTAATTTATTAAGAAATTGATATTAGGATATTATGAATAAGAAATCTGAAATTTTGAAAGAAAAAAAGGCTCCAGCTAGTTTTATTAAGTTAGCAATGCGTAATATGGTCAAAAAAGGCAAAAAAAGTATTATTCATTTTTCAATAACTTTTTTAATATTAGTTGGGATCCTATTAATGTTAGCTACTTTAGGGAAGCCAAATTTACCTGTATAAATAAAGATGATTAGTCGTTTTGAGGATTGTATAGAAATAGATTTTGTATTTAAAAGTGATAATCAATATGATTTAAAGAATTATCCAAAAATAAATGACAGATTAATTTTTAAAGAGAAATTTTGGGAGAATATTTTTTCTGTATGGATCAAGATATTAATCTTAGAATTTAAATCATCTTTACCTCAACAATTATTAAATAAAAAATCATTTTCATTAAGTTTTGAAATCTTAAATAATGATCAGATAGCAAACCTTAATAAAGCATGGCTTAATAAATCAGGTCCTACAGATGTGATCTCTTTCCCAATAATCACTGAAAATCCTTTTGAAAATAATCTACCTTTTGTAGAGTTAGGTGATATATTTGTTTCTTTAGAAGCTGCTAAAAAGCAATCATTGGAATACAATAATTCAATTCATCAAGAAATGATTTGGTTGGCATGCCATGGATTTCTTCATTTATTAGGATGGGATCATAAAAAAAAGGAAGACTTAAAGGAAATGCTTGGTTTGCAAGAATATTTAATATCTAAATTAGATGAACATATTAGAAATAATTATGAATAATAAATTAAGAGAATCCTATAAAACTTCAAAAGATATATTTAAAAGTTTTGAATATGCATATTCTGGGCTAATTTATTGTTTTAAATCAGCAAGAAATTTCAGAATACAAATATTTTGTGGGATTTCTGTTCTAATTTTATGCATTATTTTTAATTGTAATTTAGGGGAAAAAATGATAATTATTTCTACGATTTTTTCGGTTTTAATTCTTGAATTAATCAATACAGCAATAGAGTCATTAGTTGATTTAACAGTAAAAACCAACTATAGTAAGTTAGCTAAAGTCTCAAAAGACTGCTCCGCTGCCTCTGTATTATTAGCATCAATTAATTCTATTTTTATTGCTCTATACATATTTTTTCCTAAATTTAAAATTCTCCTATTAAATAAAGATGTTCTTAGTTATTGATAATTATGATAGTTTTACATATAATTTAGTTCAATATCTTGGGGAACTTTCTTGCGAGCATAAAATTACTAAAGATATTTTAGTTAGAAGAAATGATGATATTACATTGGAAGAAGTTTTACAAATTAAACCTAAAGGGATACTTTTGTCTCCTGGCCCGGGAGATCCAGATCAGTCAGGAATTTGTATCCCAATTTTAAGAGAGATTTCCAAAAATATCCCTACTCTTGGAGTTTGTCTTGGTCATCAAGCCCTAGCTCAAGCCTATGGAGGTAAAGTTATTATCGGGAAAGAATTAATGCATGGTAAAACTTCAAAAATTTTTCATAATCAAGATGGTCTTTTTGATAATATTAAAAGTCCATTTATAGCGACAAGATATCATAGTTTAATTGTAGATTCAGATTCTTTACCTAACTGTTTTGAAATAACGGCTTATCTCGAGGATTCTACCATTATGGCTATACAACATAAAGAATTTAGACATATTATTGGTGTGCAATTTCATCCAGAGAGTGTATTAACTGAATTTGGCCATAAATTAATTAGTAATTTCCTTAAAATGGCTGAGCAGATGTAAAATCTAAAAAAGAACAATTATGTCACGTCTTAAATTTAAAAATTCACTCTTTATTTTATTTTTTAGTTTGCTTTTTCCTAATTTAATGCATGCTGAAGAGTTATATCTAAAAAGTTTTGGACATAGTAAATTTTTAATTAAGGATGATAAGCACTCTATTTTAATAAATCCATTTAAAGCTACTGGTTGTGCTCTCGGTTTGAAGGATTCTCATGAGATAAAAAATGACTTTATTTTAGCAAGTTCAAGACTAGCGGATGAAGGATATAATCCTTCAAATGAATTAATGTTCGTTGAACCTGGTACTTATAAATATAAACAATTAATTCTTAATGGAATATCTGTAGCTCATGATCGTTTTGAAGGTAGAAGATATGGTATGGCTACTGTCTGGGTATGGAATCAAAATAATTTTAAGATTGTTCACATGGGTGGTGCCGCTGGTCAAATATCTATAAAAGATAAAATATTAATTAATAGGCCAGATGTTTTATTCATTTCAATAGGAGGAGGCTTTAAATCGTATAACGGTCAAGAAGCTGCTGCTTTAGTAAATAATTTAAAGCCCAAAATTGTAATCCCTGTTCATTTTCTAAGAAATAAAAATAACGTTGATGGATGTGATTTTTCTAATGAAGATTCATTTTTAAATAATCTTTTAGGTTATAAAATTAAATATATAGGTAATGAATTCTTTTTGAATCGAAAAATTATGAAAGATAATATAGTTTATATTTTTAGATAGTTTTAAAGATCAATTTTTTTATATGAATTCCAAAAAGTTTGCATTTGATCTTTGGTACCTATACTAATCCTCAAAGAATTCTGGATATTTTTTTTATTACCCATATTTCTTATTAAAATCCCTTCTTTTTTCATTAATTCTTCTACAGTTTTTGGATCTTTGTTAGGCCAAATTAAAAAATAATTTCCTCCACAAAAATGGCTTCTTATATTTGTGTCTCTAAATTTTTCCAGAATCCAACTCCTTGCCTCTTTTACTTTTCTAACATAGTTATTTATATATTCTGTGTCTTTTAATGCTGCTATAGCAGCGTTAACTGCGAAACTATTTACATCATAAGGTCCAGTAATTTTATTTATATACTTCATTACTTCTTCATTACCAAAAGCAAAGCCAATTCTTAGTCCAGCCAATCCAGCTGTTTTAGAAAGTGATTGAATTATTACAATATTCTTAGTTTTCTTGAAGTCAATTTTATCAAGTAAGCTATCCCCATAAAATTTTTCATAAAGTTCATCAACGACAATTAATAATTTTTTATTTAAATTAGCCATTTCTATAATATCTTCTGATTTAAGAACAGTTCCAGTAGGATTATTAGGATTACAAATAAAAACTAATTTAGGATTGTACTTAATAATTTTATCTTTAAAATCTTTCAGTGGAAATTGAAAATCTTTTCCAATATATTCAGAGGTTATGATTTTCATACCTTGCATTTGTGCACAAGGATTGTAATATCCAAATGTTGGTTCTGTAGTTAGAAATATTTCATTTTTATTACCAAAAGTTTTAAATATTGCATTTATAGCAGCATCAGCTCCATTGAAAATACCAATTTCATTTTCGTGAAAAGTCTGATTACAATATTCATTACATAATTCTTTTATTAATAAATTATATTCTGGATAAATAGAAATTTGATTGATTTTGATTGCTCTAATAGCATCAAATACTTTTTGACTTGGCCCTAAAGTATTTTCATTAAAGTCTAATCTGAGTAGATCCCTTCTTCCTTCAAGTGGTGCAGAGTAAGACTTCATTTTTTTTATCTCATCTCTTGGTTCAGGCAAAGATTTATTCAGTTCATTTTTTTTAGGCATTACATTCTCTCTAAATGTTCTATCCCAAGAAGTTCTAAGCTTAATTTTAAAGTTTTTCCTGTTAGATGACATAAATTTAATCTAGAAGCCTTTATATTTCTTTCCGCTTTTAAAATTGGTAATTGATCATAAAATCTATTAAAGGTTTGGCATAACTCAAATAAGTAGGTGCATAGCCTATTTGGCATTAAATCATTTTCAACCGAGATTATAACCTCATCATATTTAAGTAATTTTTTTAGTAATTTCCATTCCAATGGGTGATTATAAATCATCTTGTTTTTATCTAATTTAATTTGGTTAGATTCATTTTTTCTATTGATCCCAGATATTCTTACAAGTGTATATAAAAGATAAGGCGCAGTATTGCCATTTAGAGCCAGCATTTTTTTAAAACTAAATTGATAATTTGTAATTCTGTTTTGGCTTAAATCAGCATATTTAACTGCACTAATTCCGATTACTTTTGATGTTTTTTCAATAAAAATAATATTTTCATTTCTATTCTCTTTCTTTAATCTTAAGGTTAGATCCTCTTTAGCTTTTTTAATGGCTTCATTTAATAAATCTTTTAATCGTACGGTTTTACCCTCTCTTGTTTTAAGTTTCTTTCCATCTGATCCTTGTACCAAGCCAAATGGGACATGATCTACTGAGCATCCTTCTGGGATCCAATTTGCTTTTCGTGCTACCTGAAAAACGCTATAAAAATGATTTGATTGACCTTGATCAGTAACATATATAATTCTTCTCGCACCATCACCCTTTGGACTTTGAGTTAATCTATATTTAATTGCTGCCAAATCAGTTGTAGCATAGTTAAAACCCCCATCTTTTTTTTGAATAATAAGAGGAAATGGTTTGCCTTCTTTATTACTTAATCCATCGATAAATACACATTTGGCTCCTTGATCATCAATAGAAATATTTTTTGATTCAAGCTCTTCAATTATTGAATTTAAAAAAGGTTTATAAAATGATTCTCCTCTTTCTTCTATTTTTATATCTAACTTCTTATAGATAAGATTAAATTCTTTTCTAGATTGATTGCATAATAACTTCCAAGCAGAAATAGAATCTAAATCTCCTCTTTGCAATTTAATAACTTCTTCTCTAGCTTTTTTTTGGAAGTTAATTTCATCATCAAATCTTTTTTTTGATTCTTTATAAAATTCAACTAGATCCCCAATTTTGATTTGTTCTTCAGAGATTAATGCTTCTGGGATGACATCTTTTAAGTGCGCTATGAGCATCCCAAATTGTGTGCCCCAATCTCCAACATGATTTATTCTTTTTACAACATAACCTCTTAATTCAAAAATTCTAGCTAATGAGTCTCCAATTATTGTGGATCTTAAATGCCCCACATGCATCTCCTTAGCAATGTTAGGACTTGAAAAATCTATAATAATTTTATTATTAGTTGCATTGTTAGAAGATGAAAAGGCCAAAGGGATGCCTAATCGAGAGCATTGTAAATTACTAATTAATTTATTTATGAGAATCGATTTTTTTAAAGAAATATTTATAAAACCAGGACCAGCAATTTCTAACTTTTCACATAATTTTGTAACTTCTTTGATACTTTTAACATCTTCAATAAAATCTAAAGCTATTTCTCTAGGATTTTGGCCATAAATTTTTGATAAAATTAAACTTATATTTGATTGGTAATCACCAAATTCTTCTTTTGAAGACTGAACGATGATGTTTTTCCTAATATTTTCAAATAGTTCAATTTTATTATTTTTATTAAGATTCTCTTTTAACGAGATTTCAAAATATTTTGTTAAAACGTTGGAAATTTCTAGCATAAAATATTAAAAATTAATCTAGCAATTTAATCAATATAACGCATACTGAAGTCAATCCATTGACTTTTAGTTGACCCTGAACTAGTAGAGATAAAATCAATACCATCGATTAAGTATTTTTCAATTTCTTGAGGATTAATTCCAGATACCTCAAAAGTTAAATCTTTTTTTGCATTTTTGTTCATCTTATTTAAAGATATTTCTTTAAGGATTTTTATATTTTCTTTTAATAAATTAACTTCAATTTCATCTAATAGAATACTATCTGCTCCAGCTAATATAGCTTCTTTTGCTTGTTTTATATTTTCAGCTTCAACAATTATATGGGTGGTAAAGGGTGTGTTTAATCTTATTTGTTTGATTGCATTAAATAAATTATCACTCCATGCAATATGATTCTCTTTAAGCATTGCTGCATCATAAAGACCCATTCTATGATTAATTCCTCCTCCGCATCTAAATGCATATTTCTCTAAAATTCTTAAACCAGGTGTAGTTTTCCTTGTATCTGCGAGTTTTATTTTTGTATGTTTTATTTTTTTAACTAATTTATATGTATGAGTCGTAATACCAGAAAGATGCATTGCAATATTCAAAGCAATTCTTTCACTAGCTAATAAGCTTATAGCTGGCCCAGTTAATTCTAAGAGGTTTTGATTCTTCTTAAATTTTTCTCCGTCCTTTATTGCGAAGCTGAATTTTAAATTATTATCAATTTTATTGAATATTTTTTTAATTATTTCAACACCGCAAAACACACCATCTTGTTTAGATATCCAACATGCTTGGCCAATTTCTTTAGTAATGCATGATTTTGTAAGATCACCACTACCAATATCTTCTAGAATCCAATTATCAATAATTGTTTCTATTTGCGGAGTATTCCAGTCCAAATTTTCAGTAAATATATTTTATATTTTAACTTCTATATAATAGAAAATCTTAATTTTTAGATTTTTTTATTTTTTGATTTATTTCCCAATACAAAACTTTGAAAATATATTATTCAATAAATCTTCTGTTAATTCTTGCCCAGTTAATTTAGATAAATTTTTCAGACTTTCTCTTAATTCAATTGATAATAGATCAAAGGGTAATTGATGATTAATAATTTCATCAGTAGCATATAAATTATCCAATGAGTTTTTTAAATTTGAAATTTGCCGTTCATTTAGAATAACTTCTAAATCATCAGATCTTTTATACGCACATTTCTTGATGATTTTTTTTATCAAGTCTTCTTCTCCTATGTTTTTTGCAATACTCATAAAAATAGAATTTTTGTAATTTATGTTTTTTTTTAAAATATTGTTTTCAATCAAATCTAATTTATTACCTAATAGAGTTAAAAGTTTTTTCTGTGGAATATCTTTAATTATTGATTTATCATATGAATCTAAACCTCTCGTTAAATCATAGACGTAAATAATAAAGTCAGCTTCTTTAATCATATCTATACTTTTATCAATACCTAATCTCTCAATTTTATCTTCAGTTTTTCTTATGCCAGCAGTATCTACAATACGAAATGGTATATCTTCAATAATAAGACTAACTTCTATAGTATCTCTTGTCGTGCCAGGGATATCAGTGACTATAGCTTTATTTTTTTTTGATAATAAATTTAGTAATGAACTTTTTCCTACATTTGTTTGACCTATAAGTCCTATTGTTATTCCATTCTCTAAATAAGAATTATTCTTTGAGTTATGTATTAAAATCTCAATCTTTTGTTTAATTTTTTTTAAATTTGCTTGAAACTTTGAATAATTAAATTCTTCAAAATCTTCTTCGAAATCTACTCTTGCTTCAATTTCAGCAAGCTGCTCTATTAATAAATTTTTAATAAAAGATATTTTTTTGTTTACTTCTCCCTGTAATCCTTTAAAAGCTAATTCAGCTGATCTAATATTTTTTGCACTAATTAGTTGGTTTATTGCTTCTGCTTGAGTTAAGTCTATTTTCCCATTTAAAAATGCTCTTTGGCTAAATTCACCAGGATTAGCAATCCGTATTTTTGGATTTTCTAGAAGAATACTTAAAACTCTTTTAACAATGATAATTCCGCCATGACAATGCAATTCAACAACATCTTCTCCTGTAAAGCTATTTGGGCCTTTCATTACAATTATTAAAATCTCATCTATTAATTTTCCTTTTACATTTTCTTTAATGTAACCATGAAAAACTTTATGAGATTCCCAAGCATCTTTTGATTTTGTTTTAACAATATTTTTGCAGCAATTAATTGATTTATTACCAGAGACTCTAATCACAGCTACTCCTCCTTCTCCTAATTTTATTGCAGAAGCAATTGCTGCGATTGTATCTTCTGTTGGGATTATTGATTCCATTGCTCGCTGTATAAAAGAATATTAAGTAGTATTAATTTAGATAATTTGAAGAATAACTATTTTTAGAATGAATCTTATAAAAGATTATAACTTTAAAAAAATTGTATCATTATTCTGGCAACAAGATGGAAGCCCTTATTACAAAGCAAAGGGAGTTGCAGTAGGTGTATTTAGTGGATGTTTCCCATTTTTTGGATTACAGACTTTAATTGGAATCTTTTTTGCTCAAATTATTAAAGGTAATTTATTTCTGGCTGCTTTAGGGACATGGATAAGTAATCCCTTCACTTATATTCCTCTTTATATTTTAAATTATAAAATTGGAAATTTTATATTAAGAGGTAAATCTGATTTAACACTAGATTTAACTCTAATAAAAGATAATTTCTTTGGCCAAGGATGGTTTATAACATCAAGATTAATATTGGGTTCTTCTATTGTAGGACTTTTTTTGGGAATATTATTTGGATCTATGACTTATTATTTATTTAGATTTTATAAAAAATAACTTTTAAAAAAAATTTATTTTTATAACCTTTTAAAAAACAATTATTCTTCAAAAGTTTATAAAATTATAATTTTTAAAAGTTATTTTAATTCAACTCTTGCTATTGCTAATACATCAGCCATTGATTTAATTTGTTCAATTGTTTTGTTCAGTTGATTAGAACTTTCTAACTCAACGCAAAGATTTATAATTGCAGGTTTTTCAAAGGCTGTTTTAACGCTCGCATCAATAACATTTATACTTTTGTCAGATAATCTCATTAGTATATCTTTCAAGACTCCTACTCTATCAATAACTTCTATTCTTAATTGAATAGGAAATTTATTATTGTGATGTTTATTATTTTCATTCCATCCTACAGGAAGTCTTCTTTCTATTGGAATTGGATTAATATTTTCACAATCTCTCCTGTGAATAGTAATACCATGATTTCCTAGTGATACAGCACCAATAATATCTTCACCAGGTAATGGGCTACAACATTTGCCGATTCTATAATCTAAACCCTCAACTCCAGAAATTGGAGATTTTTGAGTATCTCTTGCATGATTCTTGAATTGTTGATTATTATCTTTTATATTTTGTACAATTTCTTTATCGGTATCATTTTTATTATTTTCATTCTTTAATTTTATTTCTTCTCTCAGTTTATTTAATACTTGGTGCAATGTTAGCCCTCCATAACCCAATGATGCTAAAAGGTCATCAGTAGTTTTTAAATTACATCTTTGAGCTACTCTTTTCATTTCTTCACTTGACATTAAAGATTCAAAACCATTTTTCCCTATTTCTTTCTCTAATAAATCTCTTCCACGTTTGATGGTTTCTTCTCTATGACTTTTTTTATACCATTGTCTAATCCTATTCTTAGCAGTTGGTGTGATTGTGAAATTTAGCCAATCTAAACTTGGACTGGCATTGTTAGCAGTTAATATTTCTACAAAATCTCCATTTTTTAATACAGTTGATAATGGGGATAATTTTTCATTAATTCTTATACCATTACAATGGTTGCCTATTTCTGAGTGGATCCTATATGCGAAATCAATTGCAGTGGAACCTTTCCTTAGAGCGACTACATCACCTCTAGGTGTGATAACAAAAACCTCTTCATCAAAGAGATCTTCTTTTATAGAAGCCAAATAATCATTATGATCTTTTTCATTCTCTTCTTGTTGCCACTCAACTAGATGTCTTAACCAATTAAATTTTTCTGCTTCTCCTAAGGCAGGGGAGCCTCCCTCTTTATATTTCCAATGTGCAGCAATTCCAAATTCAGCAACTTGATGCATCTCTGCTGTTCTAATTTGAACTTCTATTGGCCTATGTTTACCAATTACTGAGGTATGCAAGGATTGGTAGCCATTTGGTTTTGGTAGGCCTATATAGTCTTTAAATCTGCCAGGTATTGGTTTAAAAGTATCATGAACTACAGCAAGAGATCTATAGCAACTGTCAGTATTAGGTACGATAATTCTTAATGCTGCTACATCGTATATTTCATGAAATTGCTTTTGTTGACGTCTCATTTTGCTCCAGATGCCATAAAGATGTTTTGGTCTCCCAGATATTTCAAATTTATCTAATCCTGCAGCAAATAAATTATCTTTAATTATATTTATTGTATTTTTTAAACGTAATTCTCTATCACTTCTTTTGATAGCAATTTGATTCTTTAAATTTTCATATTCTTCAGACTCAAGAAATTTAAATGCTAAATCCTCTAATTCCCATTTAAATCTGTTTATTCCTAATCTATTCGCTAATGGAGCATATATTTCTCTTGTTTCTCGAGCTATTCTTCTTTGCCTCTCTACATTTAGCCATTCAATTGTTCTCATATTATGAAGACGATCAGCCAATTTTACAAGCACAACTCTTATATCTCTTGACATAGCTAAAAACATTTTTCTTAGATTTTCAGCTTGAGCTTCTGTTCGATTTGTAAAATGAATTCCACCAAGTTTGGTAACTCCTTCAACAAGAATTTTTACTTCTAAACCAAATTTAGATTCTATATCTGCAAGCGGAATGCCTGTATCTTCTACAACATCATGCAGCAGTCCAGCTGCTATAACTGAATTACTTGCTCCTATTTTATAAAGAAGATCAGCTACTGCTACTGGGTGAATTATATATGGCTCACCGCTAGCTCTTAATTGCCCATGATGAGCTTCATATGCCAACTTAAAAGCATCGGAAACTAAAGTCGTATTTAAGTTCTTTTTATTTTTGCAATGATCATTATTATTTATTTGCTTCACTAGCCATTTTGGAAGTTTTACATCATATTGCGATAAATCACTTTTAAAATTTTTATTTTCAGGCAAAATAACTTTTGAAACCATTTGGTTTCTCTTTTTGTTTGAATTTGTTTTTGCTTCAAACATTTTCTTTCGCCTTTTATATATCTTATTTATTACTAGTAAACTTTGCTACAAAATTATGAAAATAAATTTCAGCAGAATTATTGAGATTAAGAACTTAACGGTTAGTTATAACTCAAATAAAATACCTATTTTGAGGAATCTTCATTTAGATATGAAGAGAGGAGAAAATCTTGCAATTATAGGAGAATCAGGATGTGGCAAAAGTACTTTTGCAAAATCATTAATAAATATGCTTCCAGAAGGCTCAATTTGTGAAGGAGATTTATTTATTGATGGAAAAGATTTAAGAAACATGACTAAAGAAGAATTAGAAATATTTAGGAGAACAAAATTTGGTTACATTTATCAAGACTCGATAAAGAAATTAAATCCTTTAATGTCTGTTGGAGCTCATTTATATGAATTACTAAAAATTCATTGGAGATATAAATCAAATATTTTTATAGAAAAAAGTGTTAAAGAAATCTTTAATAAAGTTAGGATTGATACTTCAAGATTAAATTCTTATCCTCATGAATTTAGTGGAGGAATGCGTCAAAGGGTCTGTATCGCATTAGCTTTAGCATTGAATCCATTGATTTTAATAGCAGATGAACCCACAACTAGTCTAGATTCTTTAACGAGTTATGAAATAATGAAAGAGCTTGTTGATTTGTGTAAAAATTTTGGTAGCACTTTAATTTTGATAAGTCATGATATTGGTCTAGCAGCTAAATGGTGTAAAGAAGTTGCCATTATTGAAAATGGAATGATTATCGAAAGAGGCTCCATAACAGAAATTTTTAATTCTCCTAAATCTGCTATTGGCAAAAAATTAGTAAATTCTTCAGTCTCTTCAGTTGAACCAAATTTAAATGATAATAAATTAAATGAAATAATTTTAGAGGCAGAAAATCTAAGATATTGGTATAGATTAAATTCTTCCATAATTAACCCTAAGTGGAATAGAGCTCTTAATGAGGTGACATTTAAATTAAAAATAAATGAAACTATTGGAGTGGTTGGTCTCTCTGGAAGCGGCAAAAGTACTTTAGGTAAGGCTTTAGTTGGTCTTTTAGAATTAAGAGGTGGAAATATAAAATACTATATCAATAACAATAAATTTAAATCTATTAAAAATCAAAAAATTAATAGTCTAAATATTATTCAAATGATTTTCCAAGATCCCTTTTCTAGCTTAAATCCAAAGATGACTATCATAGATACATTGGAGGATATAGGTAGGATGAATGATTTTTATAAACCAAAAAATTTTAGAAAAGAGATTTATTCCATTTTTAATAAGCTGCATTTACCGATTAATAATAATTTCTTAAATTCCTATCCTAGTCAATTATCTGGTGGACAATTGCAGAGGATTTCAATAGCAAGAGCAATTCTTTTAAAACCTAAAATCTTGATTTGCGATGAAAGTTTGAATATGCTTGATGCACCAGTAAAAATAGAAATACTTCAACTCTTGAGAAAAATTCAAAATGAGATGCAAATTTCAATTATTTTCATTACTCATGAACTAGGGTTGGCAAAGAAATTTTGCGATAGAATATTAATAATTAATAAGGGTAAGATTATAGAGGAGGGTTATTCTCAAAATATTTTTAAAGATCCAAAACATTCAATAACAAAAAATTTAATACATAGTAGTTTAGATATTTAATGATTCTTTAATAACTCTAATTAGTTTCTTGAATTCAAGAGGTGGTTCTGCTTCAAAAAGCATATTTTCCCCATTAATTGGATGAATTAAACCTAGTTTATTGGCGTGGAGAGCTTGTCCTGTTAAATTGCAAGGTAATTTTTTGCACCTCCCATATAAAGGATCGCCAAGAATGGGGTGTTTGATATATGCGCAATGAACTCTTATTTGATGAGTTCTTCCAGTCTCTAATTTAAAACTCATTAATGAGTAATTCCCTAATCTTTCTACTAATTTCCAATTTGTGCGGGCATGTTTTCCCATGCTCTCCTCAACAACAGCATATTTTTTTCTATCAATAGGATGTCTTCCAATATTGGAAGCAATAGTTCCCTCTGATTCTTTAGGCGTACCATGTATTACAGCAAGATAGTTTCTAGATGCAATTCTATTTTTAATTTGCAATTGTAAATTAACTAATGCTTCTTGACTTTTTGCAACTACTAAACAACCAGATGTATCTTTATCTAATCGGTGAACTATACCAGGTCTTAATTTGCCATTTATACCAGGCAAGTTTTTACAGTGATGAAGTAATCCATTAACTAAAGTTCCAGATTTATGCCCAGGAGCAGGATGTACTGTTAACCCCGAAGGTTTATTGATAACTATAATATGATGATCTTCAAATAATATTTTTAAATTCATCTTCTCAGGTTTTAAATAAGGTAAAGGTTCTGGAGGAGGTAACCATATTTGAACATTATCTCCTTTTCTTAATGGAGTTTTTGCCTTCGCTTCTTTATAGTTCACTAAAATCAGACCTGATGAAATAAGATTTTGTATACTAGTTCTGCTTTGCTCGGTTCTTTGACTAACAAGCCATCTATCAAGTCTCATGGGAAGAGAGTAATCATATGAAATCTCAATAAATTCACCCTCTCCTATTCCAAATAAAGAGTCCTTTTTAGAATCCATTCGGGGCCTCAAGACATATTTCGCCTAACATCTGTGTTCTAAAATCTTCAAGCAATCTATAAGCCATTCTTTTTTTATCGTGAGAGGTGTGTAAACTTGCGGTAAGTTTTAGCCATTTATCAGGTTCTTTAAAAGCTTCTTTTATATCTACACCATATCTGTTTGTAATCATCTTGGTTGAAATACTTGATATGGGATTATTATGGAGTTTGTGTAATATTTTAATAAATTCTTCAGCAACACTAATTAAATCATATGCAGCTTCCCCTATGTCATCGCAAATAGCAAGATTTAATGCTGACTTTTGATCTTCTAAATCTGGAGGTATGATTCCTGGGGCATCTAGTAAATCTATTCCAATGTCTAATCTAATCCAATGAAGAGCTCTCGTAACGCCTGCTTTTCTTGCACTTTGAACTACTCGCCTATTTGCGATTCTATTAATTAATGCTGATTTTCCAACATTTGGGAACCCTAGAGTCAATGCTCTTATAGGTCTAATTTTCATACCTCTTGATATTCTTCTGCTATCAATTGATTCTCTTAAGGCTATAGATGCTTTGCATAATTCTTTTATTCCTTCCCCTTTTTTTGAATTGCACCAAATTGGGAATTCTTTACGATTAATAAACCACTTATGCCATGATTCTTTTGCTTTTGGAGATATCATATCTGCTTTGTTAATTACTAATAAATGTTTTTTCCCTTGAATCCAATTATTTAAATGAGTATGGCTGGTTGATAGAGGTATTCTCGCATCTCTAACTTCGATAACCAAATCGACTCTTTTTATGATTTCTGATAATTTCCTTTCAGCTTTTGCAATATGGCCTGGATACCATTGAATTTTGGGTATTTCCACTTTAAATCTAGATCTAATTTTAACTACTAATAATTAATTATTAATATGACTATTTTATTCAATTAAACTAATTAAGACTTTTTTAATAGATTTATAATAAACTTTTTTAAATTTTATTAAGTCATTACTCCTAGAAACAATTTTTTGACCCAATAGTAATCCAGACACGTTAGGGTTTCAAAGTTGTTCAATAGATTTATGGCAAAATTATCTCTTTCAAGTTTAAAAAAAACAGAATTACAAGGTAAAAAAGTTTTAGTGAGAGTCGATTTTAATGTTCCACTTAATGATAAATATGAAATTAGTGATGATACCCGTATTAGAGCGGCATTACCTACAATTGAATATCTAATTAATAATTCTGCAAGAATTATCCTGTCTGCTCACTTTGGAAGACCAAAAGGCAAGGTAAATGAAAAGATGCGTTTAACTCCTGTCGCTTTGAGATTAAGTGAACTATTAAATAAGAAAGTACCCTTGTCTAAAAGTTGCATTGGTGATGAGGCACTTGAAATGTCTAATAATTTAAATGATGGAGATGTAATGTTACTTGAAAATGTACGTTTTTTTGAGGAGGAAGAAAAAAATGATAAAGAATTTTCAAAGAGTTTGGCTTCCATTGCAGATATGTATGTTAACGATGCTTTTGGAGCAGCTCACAGGGCACATGCTTCTACGCAGGGAGTAACTGAATTTCTTAATCCTGCTGTGGCTGGATTCTTATTAGAGAAAGAACTAAAGTATCTTCAAGGAGCTATTAATAGCCCTGAAAGACCACTTGCTGCTATAGTTGGAGGCTCAAAAGTTAGCAGTAAAATAGGTGTTTTGGACTCTCTTCTGGATAAGTGCGATAAAATTATTATTGGTGGTGGGATGATATTTACTTTTTTTAAAGCTAGGGGATTAGATGTTGGTAAAAGTTTAGTGGAAGATGATAAATTGCAGTTGGCTAAAGATCTTGAAGAAAAAGCTAAAACAAAAGGGGTTCAATTATTGCTGCCAACTGATGTAGTTCTTGCTAATGAATTTTCACCTACAGCAGAAAGTAAAGTTTCTAATATTGACTCTATTAGTGGAGAGTGGATGGGCTTAGATATAGGACCTGAATCTATTAAGAATTTTCAAAAAGCACTTATTGATTGTAAATCAATAATATGGAATGGTCCTATGGGAGTATTTGAATTTGAAAAGTTTGCAAATGGTACAAATCAAATAGCCAGTACTCTGGCTGAACTAAGTACTTCCTCTGAAGTATGTACGATTATTGGAGGTGGAGATTCTGTAGCTGCTGTTGAAAAGGCTGGTTTAGCAGAACAGATGTCTCATATATCAACAGGTGGAGGTGCAAGTTTAGAACTTCTTGAAGGGAAGATTTTACCAGGTGTTGATTCTCTAAATGACAATTAGTTTAATTTGTCAACAATATCCACAGACTTTGTAAATGATATTATTCCCCTTGGATGAGCTATTAAACCGGTCCAAATTTGGGTTCCTGGATTAAGTGGAGCCCTAGTAACTTTAAAAATACCACCAGTTGGTAAAGGCTCTAAAATAACTTTTTGATCAAAAAATGTATCTATTTGATATTCTTTAATACCTCCTGCAATCATTATTTCATCGAGTGGTTCATTTAAGATGATATCTAGATTATAATTTGATCCTGTTAATACTTTATTAGGAATAGAGATATTTAGATCAATAGAATTTTTATCATTTCTTATGGTAGTTAAATGATTTGTGATAGAACTATCTTTAATTTTTCCATTATTAAAGTGAAATAAAAAATTAAAATTAGAATCTAAAATAAATTTTTTTCCATTAATAAATTTCGTCCCTGTTAAATTTATATCTAATACTTGTTTCTGATTATTTTTTGAATTTGATTCTTTAATCAACCATTTTAAATCTGGAAATTCGTTAACAATTTTTCTAAGTTTATTTTCAAACTTTATTTTTTCTTTATTGTCGAAATATTTATCTAAAGCATCAAAATTTCTATTATTTAAATTATTCTCAATATTTAAAAAAAATTTATTATTTAAATTATTGCAAATTGCAGATCCAGGAATTATGAGATACAAAAAGATATAACTAATAAATATTTTTGATAACAAATTTATTTTAATCATCTTATTCATTTTCTGAATTACTATACCCAATTTAGCCGTTTTTATGAAAAGAGTGAAAAATAATTTATTAGTAGCTGCAAGTGGCACAGGAGGACATATATTTCCAGCATTAAGTGTTATTGAAACCTTGGATGATAATTGGCAAATAAATTGGCTAGGAATTAAGAAACGAGTTGAGAAGCAAATTGTCCCAGTTAAATATAATTTGATAACTTTAGATATTAATTCTCCAAGTAAAAAAAATTTATATTTGATTTATCAATATTTTAAAATTCTTCTTGCAACCTTTAAAATATTGCAAATTATCAAAGAAAGAGAAATCTCATTAGTTTTTACAACAGGAGGATATATTTCAGCACCAACAATTTTAGCAGCAAAAATTTTAAATATTCCTGTCATACTTCATGAATCTAATTTAGTTCCAGGTTTAGTTACCCGCTTTTTTGGAAGATATTGTAATTATTTGTTAACAGGATTTAAAGAAACAGATGCTTATTTAAAAAAATGTAAAATAACTTTTACTGGAACTCCTTTGCGCGATCAGTTTTACTGTAAGAATGAAATTCCTAGTTGGGTCCCTGAAGGCGATGGCCCTTTGATTTGTATTATGGGAGGTAGTCAAGGAGCTCAAGATATAAATGAATTGGTTTTTGGATGCCTGGACTTTTTATTGGAAAATAATTTTAGAATCATACATATAGTGGGTCCAAATAAATCAAAAGATCTAAGAAATCTAAAATCAACTAATTATCTTCAAATAAATTTCACGAATCAAATAGCTGAATTATTACAAAATTGTGATTTAGTTATTTCTAGATCTGGTTCGGGTGCAATAAATGAAATCATTCACACAAAAATACCTTCAATATTAATCCCATACCCTAATTCAAAATATAATCATCAAGAGAAAAATGCTCAGATTCTTGCTTCAATTGGCGCCTCTATTTTAATTAATCAAAAGTCAAATTCCACAAATACCTTAAAAAGGACTTTACAAAGAATTTTTCTAAATAATGGAGTGGAAGAAAAAAGAACAAATGAATTGCTAAATCTAATGAAGTTAAATATTTCTGAACTGAGAACTAAAGATGCAAGATATGAAATAAGTAAAATAATTAATTCTTATAGGAAGGATTTATAAATTTCTAAAGCAATTTTTTTATTTTCTTCATGGGTTTTAAGACTAATCCTTGCCCATTTGTCATCTAAAGATCTAAAGGACGAACAATCTCGTATCAAAATTCCTTTATTCTCTAAATATTTAATATTCTTTATTAATGAATTTTTGCTTTTCATTAAAAAGAAGTTCGCTGCGGATTCGTAAACCTTAATATCTTTAATTTGTGATAACTTTTGGAAGAGAAAATCTTTTTCAAATAAAATCCAAGAGTGAATTTGTTTTGTGAATGCATTGAATAGATTCTTTCTTTTGAAGATTGCTTTGCCTGCAGTAATTGCAAAAGAGTTTAATGGCCAAGGATCACGAATTTTATTGATTTTCTCTAATGTATTTGGAGAACTTACCATATATCCAATTCTTAATCCAGGGATACCAAATAATTTTGTGAGGCTTCTTATTATTATTAAATTTTTATATTTTTTGATTAATGGAATTAAAGAATTTACCTCACCTTTTGGTGTGATAGATAGAAAGGCCTCGTCGCAAATGACCATCTCATAGTGATTAATGATCTTTTCTAAAGATCTTCTTTCCCATAATTGTCCTGTAGGATTATGCGGATTTGTTATCCAAAGGACTTTACATTTTGGCTTAATAGGAAATTCTTGAGCTTTTGTTGAGAAATTATTTCTTGGTAACTCATGGAAGATATATTCTGCATCCCAACAATCTAGAGCTCTTTCATAATCAACAAAGCCAGGAATTGGTAAACAACTTTTACCGCATTTAGATGCTATGTAAGCAGCCCATGTTATTAATTCTGATGCTCCATTGCCAGGTAAGATGTATTCAGGATTTATATTATGAAATTCTCCAATAATATTTCTTAATTCTATATTTTGGATTTCTGGATAATGCTTGAAATTATTATTTTTGATATCTATATATAGTTCCTCTTTAATAAAATTTGGAGTTTCGAAAGGAATTATTGATGCACTTGCATCTATAATTTCTGAAACGGGTAAATTTAATTTAAGCGCTTTTGAATATATATTTCCGCCATGTTTGAATTCAAAATCTTTCAAAATAATTATAGTTATTTTTTATTTTAAATTAGTTTTTATCCTTTTTTAATTATTCTTCCCAATTTAATCCAGATCCAACGGCTTCTTTGATATTAGCTATTTTATGAATGTTTAATTGCTTTACTAATCCACTTAATATATGTGGTACTAATATTGGCCCTTGGTAAATCCAACCTGTATATAATTGAACTAAAGAAGCACCAGAACAAATTCTTTCCCATGCAGATTTTGCAGAATCAATTCCTCCTACTCCAATGAGAACTATTTTTTTATCATTATTATGAATGTACTTAATTATTCTATTTGCTTTTGCTCTGAGAGGTCTTCCACTTAAACCGCCACTCTCATTTGATAAATTTATTCCTGTTTCTTGAATAACTGTTTTTTCAAGACCTAGTCGATCAATACTTGTGTTTGTAGCAATTATTCCATCAGCTCCTACATCAGTTATTAATTGGCAAATATCATCAATTTCCTGGAAATTAAGATCAGGAGCAATCTTTATAAATAATGGAGGACATTCAGGTAATTTCTTAATCTCAATTAGTAATTCTCTAAGAAGAAGTGGATCTTGTAATCTTCTAAGTCCTTCTGTATTTGGTGAACTGACATTTATTGTCGCATAATCACAATAGGGGATTAGAAGTTTTAATGAATATACATAGTCTTCTGTTGATTGTTTTAAAGGTGTTATTTTGGATTTACCAAAATTAATTCCTAAACAATTTTTTACCCTCTGATTACTTTTTTGAATGTTTTGACTTATTAAATTTTTTACCAATAAATCAGCTCCTTTATTATTAAATCCCATCCTATTTAATGCGGCGCCTTCTTTTGAGATTCTAAATAGTCTCGGTTTGGGATTCCCTACTTGAGCATGCTTAGTTACCGTTCCAATTTCAGCGAATCCAAATCCAAAATCTCTCCACACATTTGCGCCTATGCCGTTTTTATCAAATCCAGCAGCAAGGCCAACTGGATTGGTAAAATTTATTCCACAAATATTTTGATTTAATCTTTCATCTTCTATGCATAACTCATTATGTAATTCCTTTAGAACTTTTGAGATAATTGGCCAATCTTTTTTATTTGAAGTAAAAGCAATAATATTTAATGAGAAATTTGTTAGATATTCTGCATCGATCCCTCTATCTTTTTTCAGAATTGGTTTTATTAAATTTTCATAAATTTTAGTAATCGATAAAATATTTTGTTTCATGAGAATTCGATATCTTTTTTATGAATTATCCAATGCTTGTCTTTTGTGGGTTTAATTATCCAATCGCGCCATGAAAATTCCTTAAAATTCATTATATCAGTGGTGTCTTCAAGCGATAGTAATTCAGATAATTCTTCTGAATTTATTCGAAATCTTTTTAGAGAAAATTTGTTAACTAATTCCATTCGATTATAAAGTTTACTTATTTTTACAGATGCTTTAGATTTGTCTTGAATATAATTATTGGATAATTTATTATTTTGCAACGGTATTCCTTTACTATAATTAGTTGCAATCAAATCAACTCGTTCATTGTGTTCATTACCACTGTGACCTTTAACAAATTCCATCTTTAATCCAGCTAATCTTAAGGTATCAATTTTTTTCCATAAGTCGACATTCATTACTGGCTTCCCGCTACTTGTTCTCCATCCATTAGCCTTCCATTTGTTGATCCAATTTGAATATCCTTGAATTAAATATTTGCTGTCAGTTCTTAATTTAAAATTTTCTTTTAGTTTGAAATCTCTTAATTTTTCGAGAGTTTTGATAGCAGCTAATAACTCCATTCTATTGTTTGTTGTGTCATTTTCACCTCCACCTATCTCTATTTCAGTTCCATTATCAAGTATTATCAGACCACCCCAGCCACCTTTACCAGGATTACCACTGCAGGCGCCATCCGTTGCAGCCTCGATTGCGCAATATTGTTCACTATTCATAATTTATGAGCCGATAACAATAATTATCGGCTTAAAACTCTAATTACTTATTTTAGTGTAACTTTTCCTCCAGCTTCTTCAATCTCTTTTTTTAAGGCTTC
>CEUU01098630.1_pt1 | contig 33788 bp, 37 predicted proteins | sample 531321 | NCBI WGS metagenome assembly CEUU01 (sample SAMEA2622658, study PRJEB7988) | marine metagenome | isolation source: saline water (ENVO:00002010), including
CAATTGACTTAATTGATTGAGATGCTTCTAATAAAGAAAAGTCTGAATGGTTATGTAAATGTATAAATGACGACATAATTTTTATATTATTGATAGATAAATTACTATCACTCCAAAGATAGTAAGTAATTTTAATACTTTTTCGAAATATTTACAATAATTTGGATGGGGATTTTTAAATAGTTTAATACTAAAGTAAAGTAAAGGAATGTCGACTAAAAAAATTATTGAATATAAATATACAATATTATAGAAAGATGTAAATAAAAATGAGGTTAATATCAAAATTGATACTAAAGTTAAAACTAGTTTGATGGTATTAGCAATACCATACACAACAGGAAAAGTATTAATTTTTAAATCTTTATCACCTTCATAATCTGCCACATCTTTAACTATTTCTCTTATTAACATTAATAAAAATGCTAAAATTGAAGGAGGAATTATCTTGAAAATATCACCCTCTAAGTAAATTGTGCTTACAATAAATACCATACTTAAAATAAATGCAATAATAATATTTCCAATAAATGGAATATTCTTAAAAAAGGGAGTATAAAAAATTATTAAAGGTAAATTTATACCTAATATGAGAATTTTAGAAATAGCATTAAAATCATAATAAAAAATTATAATGGTAGTAATAACTAATAATAAACAACACAAAATAAGTGCTGACTTAAATTTTATTAATCCAGATGATATTGGACGATTAGGTTTATTTTTTTTATCAACCTCATAATCAAAAACATCATTAATGATATTTGCAAAACTAGCAATACAAGCAATTACAATAATTAAGGGAATCAGTTGATAAGATAGTTTATTAAATATTAACGCAGTTAAAATCACACAGCTAGTTGAAATTAAGATATTCAATGGTCTAATTATTTGTAAATATGCTTTTATCATTTTTTATTTAATAGGATAAATCGTTCTTTTCCATTTAAATCTTTAATAAATTTATAATTATATACATTGTGTGAGAATATTTTTTTTAATTCATTAACCTGTGAATCTTGACCTATTTCAAATAACATAAATCCGTCTTTTTTAAGGTGTGATTTTCCAAAATCATTAAAAAATCTATAAAAAGTTAAACCATCTTTAAAATCAGTTAATGAATTTAAAGGGTCGTATAAAGACACCTCTGTTTCTAAGGCTGGAATTTCTTTGATACTAATATATGGGGGGTTTGATATAATAAGATCATACTTGATTTTAGGTATGAATTGAAAAATATTTTCATTTTTAAATGTAATTTTATTACAACCATGGAGGGTTGCATTTTTTTTTGCGAGACGTATTGCATCATGATTAATATCAATAGATTCAAAATAGTTTGTTACTTTTTCTAATTCTAATGAAAGTCCTATACAGCCAGTTCCTGTTCCTATTTCTAACACATGCTCTGGTTTACCTATTTGTTTTTTTACTATGTCAATCATTAACTCAGTTTCAGGTCTTGGTATAAAAACATTCTCATCTACTATAAACTTATAACCGTAAAAAATAACAGATTCTAATATGTGCTGAATGGGTTCTGAGCGCTCTCTTCTTCGTATTAGTTTAATATATATTGCATAATTTTCGTGAGAAATAGGCTGATTTTTATTAAGGGTTATAAATGTTAAATCTTCATTTAAAACTTTTTGTAAAATCCATAATGTTTCATTTTCATAATTAGAAAAGATTTTGGATAAATGGTTATTCCCATATTTTATAGCATCAAAAATAGTTTTATTTCTCATATGTAACCTATGATGAAATTCTACTTTTGTGGTCTTCTACTTTTAAGTTTTGGATTAACTCATTTAAATCACCATTAATAATTTCATTTAATTTATATAATGTTAAGTTAATTCTATGATCTGTGACTCTTCCTTGTGGAAAATTATATGTTCTAATTTTTGCACTTCTATCACCTGTAGAAACCATGCTTTTTCGTACATCAGCTCGTTCTTTGGCTTGCTGTTCTCTTTGTAAATCATATAATCGTGCTCGTAATACTTTCATTGCTTTATCTTTATTTTTATGTTGAGAACTTTCATCCTGACAAGTAACAACTAAACCGCTACTCAAGTGGGTAATTCTGATTGCAGATTCTGTTTTATTGACATGTTGTCCTCCAGCTCCAGAAGCTCTGTAAGTATCAATTTTTATATCTGAATCATTAATTTCAATATCTATGTTTTCAACTTCTGGAAGTACAGCTACAGTAGCAGCACTTGTATGAATCCTACCACTTGATTCTGTTTCAGGGACTCTCTGAACTCTATGAACTCCGCTTTCATACTTCATCTGTCCAAAAACATTATTACCTTTGAACGAAATAACAGCCTCTTTAATGCCTCCGCCATCATTTTCATTTAAACTCATTAATTCTGTTTTCCATGTTTTATCTTCTGCATAACGTGAGTACATTCTAAATAAATCTTCTGCAAATAGAGCCGCTTCTATGCCACCAGTGCCAGATCTTATTTCTATAATAATATTTTTACTATCATCAGGATCAGTTTCTATTAAAATTTTTTCGATTGATTCTTGTAAATTTTCAACTTCAACATTTAACGAATCTAACTCTTCTTGAGCTAAATCTTTCATCTCCACATCAGTTTCATTATCTATTATACTTTTTATATCATTTATTTCATCTAATTTGTCAATATAATTTTGAGCTAATTGTGCTTTATCTTTTATACTGCTGAAATCTTGTGATATCTTCTGATACATTTTAATATCATTAATGATACTAGGGTCAGTTAACTTTAGATTTAATTCATTATAATCTTGGATTATCTTTTTTAATTTTTCTAACATTTTTAACCTAACAACTTTCGTTAAATTCTGATGTTAATAATGAAACTAAAGTTTTCAGTTCCATTTGCGTGCGCAAAATGATTCTATAAATTAGATATAGCATATAGTATTATAAGCAGATTCGAATTTTTAAAAAAGAGAGATTAACTCTAAGTGTACTTATTTTTTCATTTTGTACTTCTGGTTGAATTTCTCAATTCTACCAGCTGTATCAACAAGGTTTTGTTTTCCAGTGAAAAAAGGATGAGACTTATTAGAAATTTCGAGTTTGTAAAGTGGGTACTCTTTACCATCTTGCCATTTAATGGTTTCTGTAGTTTCTATTGTAGATTTTGTTAAAAAAGAGTAGTCGCAAGAATTATCTTGGAATACTACAAATCTATAATTTTCAGGATGTGTATCTTTTTTCATATTTAGATTATATCTTGTAAAGATAGTCCTTTCTTTTTTAAATAAGGCAACAAACCATATTTATCAATAGTCTTTAATGCTTTAACTGAAAGTTTAATACGAACATTCTTACCTAATTCAGGAACAAATATTTTTTTAGACTGTAAATTTGGTAACTGACGTCTTTTGGTTTTATTGTTGGCTTTTGAGACATTATTAGCAACTCTAGGCCTTTTTCCTGTTATTTTACATACTTTTGACATTACGTATTAATCTCCAATTATAAAAGGACCATAGTTTAATGATTATTTTCATTAAATGAAAAGTTTTATTTTATCAAATGAAATATTGATTTTAATCTATCTATTAATTGACGGATATTTTCTTCGGATGTTGCATATGAAAATCTGATATTATTTGGCGCTCCAAAACTTTCACCTGAAACAGTTACTATATATTGCTCTTCAAGCAAAATCATACTCAAATCATATGCTGATTTAATAATTTTATTTTTATATGATTTGTTTAAGTAATAACTAATGTCAGGGAAAACATAAAAAGCACCTTTTGGTGTATCGCATATTATATGATCAATTGAATTTAATCCATCAATTATTAAATCTCTTCTTACCTTAAACGTATTTACCATATCAGATATTATATCTTGATTACCTACCAAAGCTTCTACTGCTGCATATTGAGCTATAGAGTTAGGGCATGATGTACTTTGACTTTGTAATTTTCCAATAGCCTTAATGACTGCTGGTTCACCAATAGTATAACCAATTCTCCAGCCTGTCATTGCATAGGTTTTTGAACAACTTTGAAATGTTAAAATTTTATCTTTATTTTTAGAAAAATTTGCAATACTTATAAAATCCATGTCATAAACTAATTGTTCGTAACATTCATCTGAAAATATCCATAAATCATTTTTTAATGATATTTCTAAGGTTTTTTTGATTGCCTCATCACTCCAAACGCCACCTGTAGGATTTGAAGGTGAATTGATAATTATTCCTTTAGTTTTTTTTGTGATTTTGGATTCTAAATCATTAAAATCTGGCTCGTATTGTCTGTCTGAAAGAGTATTAACAAAGATAGGTTTAGCGCCTGTAACGGAAATAAAATCTGGAAAAGATACCCAATACGGCGAAAAAATTATCACTTCATCTCCATGCTCAAATAAAACCTGGCATGCATTATATAATGAATGTTTACCTCCACAAGAAACAACAACATTTTCAATATTGTAATCTAAGTTATTATCTCGTTTAATTTTTTTACATACAGCTTCTCTTAATTCTATAATTCCTGATCCTGGAGTATATTTTGTATATCCTTTATCCATTGCTTTTTTTGCTGCATCAATAATATTTATGGGAGTATTAAAATCAGGCTCGCCAACACTAAAGTTCAAAACATCAACACCTTGTGAACGTAATTCTGCCGCTTTGGCTGTCATCGCTAGAGTAGCAGATGGTTGAATTCTATCTAGTCTTTTAGTAAACAATTTAACTACTCATGGTATCAAGAAATTCTCTATTAGTTTTTGTCCTTGATAATCTTTCTAATAAAAATTCCATAGCTTCTTTTGTTTTCATTTCTGACAATAGTTTTCTAAGAACCCATATTCTAGATAAATCCCTATTAGATAATAATTTTTCTTCTCTTCTAGTGCCAGATTTGTTAATATTAATCGAAGGATAAATTCTTTTATCACTTAATTCTCTATCAAGCACTAATTCCATATTACCTGTTCCTTTAAATTCTTCAAAGATAACTTCGTCCATTCTACTACCAGTGTCTATAAGTGCTGTTGAAATAATAGTCAAAGAACCTCCATCCTCTACATTTCTAGCTGCCCCAAAAAATCTTTTTGGTTTGTGTAAAGCATTTGAATCCACACCACCAGATAAAATCTTTCCACTATGAGGCATAACAGTATTATATGCTCTAGCTAAACGTGTTATTGAATCTAAAAGTATAACTACATCTTCTCCTGCTTCAACACATCTTTTTGCTTTTTCGATAACCATCTCAGCAACCTGAACGTGTCTGTCTTGTGGCTCATCAAAGGTTGATGCTACAACTTCCGCTTTTACACTTCTTGCCATATCAGTCACTTCCTCTGGTCTTTCATCAATTAATAATATAATTAAATTTACTTCGGGGTTATTTTCTGAAATAGCGTTTGCTATTTTTTGTAATAGTATTGTTTTACCCGTTTTAGGTTGTGCCACTATTAAACCTCTTTGACCTTTTCCAATAGGAGAAAGCATATCAATAATTCTTGTTGATTTAGACGTAGTATCAGTTTCGAGTTTTATTAATTCTTCAGGATATAAAGGAGTTAAGTTGTCAAAAACTACAAGTCCTCTAGCATTATCAGGTTGAATACCATTAATTGATTCAACCCGCAACAAAGCAAAAAACTTCTCTTTATCTTTAGGTGGTCTGATTTGACCAGATATTAAATGACCAGTTTTTAATCTAAATCTTTTGATTTGTGAATGCGATACATATATATCATCAGGGCCTGGTAAATAACTATAGTTAGAAAATCGCAAAAACCCATATCCATCAGGCAATACTTCTAATACTCCAGTAGCATATAATGTTTCTTCTTTATTGACTTGAAAGTCTAAAATTAATTTAATTAATTCTTGTTTTTTTAAGCCTATATATTCGGATATGCCAAGTTCTGTTGCTTTTGCTTGTAATTTTTTTACCGTTAAATTTTGTAATTCTCTTATATTCATATTTTTTGATTTTTAATTTTTTGGATTATTAAATAGATTTGTTAAAGACGAAGCATTTGCTCGTTGTCCTAATTTATTCTCTTTTTTATATATTATCAAAGTAAATTTTAAATTCTTTACTAATAAATGGCCCTAAATAATGAGACCCTGCAATGACACATAGATCGTTTAGGTTTAAATTTTTAACATAATTAATAGCTGCATTAGGATCTGCAATCATTTTCGTATTTTGGCTATTTAATATGTTAAATAAGTTATTAGTGCTCATGAAATTTCTTACTTTAGTTTCAGTAATAATAATTTCATCAAATATATTGATTATTTCATCAATTGATTGTCCAAGATCTTTATTCTGTTGTAATGCAATTATTAAGATTTTTTTACCTTTGAAATTTAAATTTTGTACAAATTTACATAACATAAAAAAACTTTCTTCGTTATGCGCAACATCGAAATAAACAGTGGGTTTTTCATAAATTTTTTGAAGTCTTCCTGGCCACTTAACAGTTCTAAGACCTTTTTGTATAGTGTTGTTCGTAACATTAAATCCTTTTAATTTTTTTGCCGCTTCTATTGCTAAAGATGCATTTATGGATTGATGTTTACCATTTAAATTAACTTGATCATTTTCATCAATGATATATTCAATAGAACTATTAGTGTCTTTTGCTTTCTTATTTAAAACTTTTTCAACCTCTTGTTTTTGAGGATAAGATATACATATACTATTATTTTTAATAGCTCCGGCTTTTTCATAAGCAATTTGATCTAGATTATCTCCTAAAATATGTTGATGATCAAGTGATATTCTTGTGAAAAGTATTATTTGAGGATTACAAATGGACACGCTATCTAATCTTCCACCTAACCCTGTTTCTAAAATAGCAAAATCAACGCTTTGATTTTTAAAATACCATATTGCCATTGCAGTCATTGCTTCGAAAAATGAAACTTTTAATCTGCTAATATCATCCTTGAAAAGATTAATAAATTCAACAATTTTATCATCCGATATTGCTGTGCCATTTACTCGTATCCTTTCATTAATATGGGTTAAATGAGGAGATGTATAAAGACCAACTTTACATGAAGATTGTTTTAATATATTAGCAAATATTGCAGATACTGATCCTTTTCCGTTGGTCCCTACAATCTGAGCGCATTTTAATGAATTATGAGGAGATCCACAGGCTTTCATTAAACTTTCTGTTCTTTCTAATCCTAATTTTATTCCTGATGTCTCTAATGAAATTAAATAATTTAAATGGTCTTTTTTCATAATGATAAAATTTGAGGATTAGTGTTGATAGTCTTAATATTTTGTTTTGAATGCAGAATATTATTAGCTAGGTCTATAAAATTAGGTTGTAAATCCGTTACATAAAATTCATCTTCTATATCTAAGACTCTTAATAATTCATCGTTTGTATATGATCCATTATCGTTGATGGAAAAATGTGTATGTAAATCTTCTAAAATAGCAGCCCCATTATCAATAAAAGATAAACAATCAGTATTATAACCTAATGATGAAATGGCACATTTTATTTGATTTAACAAAATTGGATAGTGAGTACAGCCCAAAATAATTGAATCAATCTTTTTATTTTTTTGAAATAATGTTTTTATATATTCTTGTGCAATTGATGAAATGATATTGGTATTCTTATTAATCCAACCTTCTTCAACTAGGGGCACAAAAAGTGGGCAAGCAGTCGAAAATAATTTTACTTGATTTGAATGTAAAAGTAATTGGCTTTCATACGCTTTAGAATTTACAGTTGTAGAGGTTCCAAGCAATCCAATAGTTTTGATGTCTTTATTTTTTAGGGCAAGTTTTATACTTGATTCAATCACTCCTAATATTGGAGTCATATATTCTTTCTGTAAAGATTTCAAAGCAACAGAAGAGGCTGAGTTACAAGCAACGATAATACCCTTAACATTTTTTTTAATTAAAAATTGAACAATTTTATGAGATCTTCGAGTAATAGTGTCTGCTGTTTTAGAGCCATATGGTAAGAATGCTGTGTCTCCAACATATATAAATTTTTCGTTAGGATATTTTTGTTTGATAGATTTTAAAACTGTTAATCCGCCTAAGCCGCTATCAAAAATACCAATTTTAGAACTTTTTTTGGACATTACTGGGATATAATTTGCGAATTATGTGAGTTAATATAAGTTTGTACCCCTTTAAATATACCGTATGCCATTTCTGAACGATAACTAGATTTATTAAGTAATTTTGCTTCTGACTTATTAGTAATAAATCCAGCTTCAATCAATACTTTTGGCATTGCGGCACCAACTAAAACATAGAATCCTGCCTGTTTAATTCCTCTCATACGAGTTTTAGGTAGTTCTTTCTTAACAGCAGATTGTATTGCGACAGCCAATTTTTCACTCTCCTGTAAATACATGTTTTCAGATACAGAAGCAATCATTTGATTTTGTTCATATTGTTCAGGGTTTTCTTCAAAAAAAATTGAAGCATTTTCTCTTACTGCCACATCAATCGCTTTATCTACGCTATTAGGTTGTAATAAAAATATCTCAAAACCTCTTGCTGTTTTTGCAGTACTTGCATTAGCATGGATGCTCAAAAACATGTGTCCTTGATTTTTATTAGCAAATGCAGTTCTATTTTTTAAACCTAAAAATGTATCATCGGTTCTGGTATAAATAACATTTAGCTCTGGCATTTCTCTATTCAAAAAACTTCCTAATTCTTTGGCTATATCAAGAACAATATGCTTTTCTTTAATATTATGATAACCGATCGCCCCGGGGTCTTTTCCGCCATGTCCAGGATCAATCACTACAGTTGTAATTTTCCAATTTTCTTCATTATTAATTGTATTTAATAATTCTTGATCGACTTTCTCTATTTGCGTAATAATCGGTGTGTGGCTAATAGATATTATTTTATTGTTGTAATCAACGATAAAATTTTTATTTTCAAATTGTGTATACAGCCGTATAAAAGAATTTAATGGAGCATAAAATTTATTATCTGCTAATATAATATTTTTAACCATATGATAAATTTTATTATCTATTTTTACAAATGATGAATTATTAGAAAAGGTGATTTTTTGATTTTTATAAGTGAGCTCTATTTTTGATTTATCAAAATACAAATTGTACGATAGTTCTTGAGATTCACAAAATTCTTCCAAAGAAAGATAAGCAATATCTTCAAAAATAAATAATTCAATTTCTGATGAATCCTTTGCAAATACCGCATTAAATACAAAAAAAGCAAAAAAGATATATTTTAGTAATTTTTTAAACATACTAATCTAAACTTATAATAATTTCATTCGGGTAAATATAAAAATATTCTTCTCTTGCAATTTTTTCTATATGATTCTTGTCTGTTTTAATTAATTCATTCTCATTTTGAATCTTTAGAAGTTCACTCTGCAATTTAATTTTTTTTTCTTGGAGTTTATTAAAATTATTATATCCTTTGTAATATTCTAATAAGCCATCCTCCTTAATAAATAAATAAAATAAAAAGCAGATGATTACAGAAATAAAAATTTTATTCATTATTTTTAAACCCGAAAATTGAATTGGAAGATAGCATTTCTTCAATTCTAAGCAACTGATTGTATTTTGCTACTCTTTCACTCCTGCATAATGAACCTGTTTTAATTTGGCCTGCTCCAGTGCCCACAGCTAAATCAGATATGGTGGTATCTTCTGTTTCGCCAGAGCGGTGAGATACAACTACACCTAAATTATGTTTTTGTGCTAAAAGTATTGCATCTATTGTTTCAGATACACTACCAATTTGGTTAAGTTTAATCAAAATAGCATTTATGGCCTTTGAAGAAATTGCTTTTTCTAGCCTTACTAAATTTGTAACAGTTAAATCATCTCCAACTAATTGTACATTTTTTCCTAATTCGGAATATAAATTTTGCCAACCTGACCAATCATTTTCATCTAATCCATCCTCAATTGAAACAATTGGATAATTTTCACAAAGATGTGAATACCAATCTATCATTTGGTCATTTGTTAGATTTTTATTTTCAGATTCTAAACGATATGTCTGCTTATCCTTATTAAAAAATTCACTTGAAGCAACATCTAAAGTCAAAAAAACTTCTTTACCAGCTCTATAATTAGATTTTTCTATTGCTTCCATTAATAAATCTAATGCTTCTTGGTTAGATTTTAAATTAGGGGCAAACCCTCCCTCATCTCCAACTGATGTGCTATAGCCCTTTTGTTTTAAAACAGTTTTTAAAGTATTAAATACTTCACATCCACATTGTAGTGATTCAGAAAATGTTTTAAATCCAGAAGGATAAATCATAAACTCTTGAATATCTACATTATTGTCAGCATGACTTCCGCCATTTAATATATTCATCATTGGTATTGGCATTACATTTTTGGTTGTTTTTGAAATCTGTTTAATAAATTCAAATGTTTGCATTTTTTGAGAACTTGCAAACGCTTTAAGGCAAGCAAGAGATACGCCAAGTATAGCATTGGCTCCTAAATTTTGTTTATTGTAAGTTCCGTCTAAGTCAAACATTAATTGATCAATTTCATAAATGTCATTGCTACCATTTCCAATTAATGCTGGTGCTATAATATCATTTACATTTGATAAAGCCTTATAAACAGATTTTCCAAAATATTGATTTGTCTTGTCGCGTAACTCAAGCGCTTCATGCTCTCCTGTAGAAGCGCCACTTGGTACATCTGCTAAGGCAAAAGTTCCGTCATCTAGATGACATTCTACTTCAACAGTGGGCGTGCCTCGAGAATCAATAATTTGTCTTGAATGAATTTTATATATCTTAGCCATAAGATTAATGTGACCTTAAATAATATTATAAATTTACAAAATAATTAATTAAAAAGAATTAAATTTGATTGTTATTAATATATTAGGATATGTTAGAAATTATTAAATATCAAGAAAATGTCCATAAGGACATTTGGGACTCATATGTTAGTTCATCAAATAATGGAACAATTTTTCATATGAGAAGATTTTTATCTTATCATCAAGATCGTAAATTCGAAGACTCTTCATATATTTTCAAAAATAAAGATAAAATTGAAGGATTGTTTTCTGGTGCTATAGTAAATGGTATATTGCACTCTCATCCAGGAGCAAGTTTTGGTGGATTTATACATAATGATTTATCTTTTGAATTGAGTAATCAAATGATTGAACAACTTGTTGATATCGCTAAAGAAAATAATTTAAAAGAAATTGTAATTATACCCACTCCTTTTGTTTACTTCCAAAATTATCATGAGGTAATCGAATACTGTCTTTATAACAAAGGTTTTAAAGATATAGAATATTATATTTCTAGTTTCGTGGATTTAAAAGTTGATTTATTTGAACAGATGCATGCACGTAAAAAAAGATATATTAAAAAATATCATAATGAAGTTGAAATTATGCTGAGTGAGGATTTAGATAGTTTCTATCCAATTTTAATTCAAAACAAAAAAAAACATAACGCTTTGCCAACTCACTCATTATCTGAATTGAAAAGTTTGATGAAAAAATTTCCCAATCACATCAAATTATTATTAACATATAAAGATAATAAAGTAATAGGAGGTGCGCTAAATTTTATTACTAATTCTCATAGTTGCATATTGTTTTATAATATGATTGATTACAATTTTCAAAATATGCAAATATCAACACTACAAATTTATGAATCCCTAAAATGGGCAAAAGAAAATAATTTAACGTTTTTTGACATAGGTGTATCTCAATTATATGATAATGAACAAATTATACCGCATGATTCATTGATTAAATTCAAAGAACAGTTTGGTGCAAAAACTATGATTAGAAAAGTTATGAAGTTAAAATTATAAATATATGATTTCTATCAAATCATTATTTCAATCATCAATAATATACGCAATTGGTACTTCTATCATGCGTATTATGACTTTTCTACTCTTGCCATTATATACTAATATTTTGGATAGCAATGGTAATGTATGGTATGGTAATTTTGTATTAGTCGTAACCTCTATTGCATTTTTAAGAATTTGCTATTCACACGGTGTTGGTGATGGGTTTTTAAAATTATATAGTCAATCTGAAAACCAAAAGGCAATAATATCTACTTACTTAATTTATATTTTATTGGTTATTTCAGTTATTTCATCATTGCTATGGTTTGTCAGTTTATTGATTCCACAACAAGAAATAAATAGTTTATTTGGTTTATTACAATCACAAATTAAATATATTATTTTAATTGTCATGTGCGATACAATGAATTTTAGAATAATAGATATTTTACGAATTCAAAACTATGCTTTGTACTATATGATTGGTCAAACAATAGGGGTTATTACCACATTAGGTTGTTCTTTCCATTTTGTAAAAAATGAATTATTGGGTTTAGAAGGTGCTCTTCTAGCATTATTATATGGCTCATTGGTTACAATAATAATATTTTCCCCAGTTTTATTTAAAAATTTGAGTCTTGGTCATTTTTCTAAAAAATATATCAAACAATTAATATCACTAGGTTTAAGATTTTTCCCAGCTGCAATCTTTTTTATGCTGATGACACTTTTAGATAGATATCTTTTAAAATTTTTACTAGTTAATCCTATTAGCGATCCTAATTATGTTAACAATTTAATTGGTACATATTCAGTAGCTGCTAAATTAGCTAGTATACCCTTATTTCTAATAAATGCTTTTAACTTAGGTTGGCAACCTTTTTATTTAAGTAATGGTAATAATGAAAAGGCTATAAAAAAATATCAAGTTGTTGGCACTATTTTTATTATATTAACTTTGAGTGTTTCTTGGTTTGTTGGTATTGTAATACCAACAATTTCAAACCTTGAAATACCGTTTGTGAATATACCTTTGATTGGTGAGACCTATTCAAAATTTAATCATATTATTCCCATTATGTTGTGCTCTCACATTTTTTATGCAATGTACATTATACATATGCCTGCAATTTATTTAAACAACAAACAAAATTGGTCACCTATTTTTAGAGTGTGTGGGGCTTTTACAAATATAATCCTTAATATTTTATTAATACCAAATTTTAATATTATGGGGGCAGCAATTGCAACCTCTGTGAGTTATGGCCTTATGTTTTTATTTTTATTTTATAAAAATAAAAATTGGTTGCCTATACCGATTAATTGGAGAGATATTGGGTTGCTGTGGATGTGTATTGTAGTTTCTATTTTATCGTTTACTTTTCAATTAAACATTCAGTATTATATTATGTTTGGAACTTTCTTGTTGATTTGTTATTTACTTTATAGACATGGTTTGAAAAATATAATTTTATTATTTAAATGATATCAATAATTCTTCCAACTTACAATCGCGGTCCCATACTTGATAAAACTATAAATTGTGTTTTAGAACAAACTTATACTCATTTTGAATTAATTATTATTGATGATAGTTCAAATGATAATACTAAAGAAGTTGTTAATAGTTATAATGATTCAAGAATTAAATATTTTTTTAATGTTATAAATCAGGGGTGCGCTTTAAGTAGAGAGGTGGGATTTAAACATAGTAAAGGCGATATATTAGTTTTCATAGATGATGATGATAGGTGGAATAAGGATAAACTGTCCAAACAAATCATGTTAATAGAAAATTATGATATGGTTATTAGCGATTATTCAATTGAAAAAGAAGGTCAGATAGAGAAAAAAAATATGAGGCCTTTTGGTGAATATTTTAAAGATGAAATATTAAAGAGGCCGGGTCCATTCTTTCAATCTGTAATGATTAAAAAGGAAATAGTTAATAAAATGAAAAATCCTTTTGATCAAGATAGTGTTCCAAGTGAGGATTGGAATTTTTTTATAGAATTATCAAAATTAGACTTAAAAATTGCATATTTGAATGAATCATTATTTACTTGGTGTGTCAATAATGATAGCCAGTCATTGAATTTAAAAAAAGAAGCAAGAGCATTATCATATATCGTTACAAAACATTTTGATTATCTTTGTGAAAATACATCTAAAAAAAATATATCTAATCATTATAGAAGAATAGCAAGAGTATATGAAAAATTATTTTTGATAAATTTAGAAACCTCTGATATTGATAAATATTATTTAAAAGCATTTCAAATATATCCCTTTTCATTAAAAAATTGTTTATATCGTGCTGCAATTTTTTTTGGTTACAAGCGAACACGTTTTTTAATTGATCTAATGCGTGGATTAAGGGGTGTAAAAAATGTATAACACGGACGTTATGATCATATTTTGGGGCAACCCTTTATATGATGGGCGATGTATGAATATGATAAATCAATTTCGCCAAAAAAAATATGCAGTTAAAGTTATCGGCGTATCCTCTGTAAAGGAAGAGTTCCAAATTAATGGTGCGCAAATACTATTAATAGATAAAAAAAAATTTAAGTATTCATTAACTAAATATTTTAAATACTTTAAATTAATACAACATTTTATCAGACAGGAAAATCCCCGCACTATAATTGCTTCAGATTTATATTCTTTAGTTCCTGCAGCTAAAATTAAAAAGCAAAAGAAATACAAATTAATTTATGATTCAAGAGAAATCTATACTAAGTTAGCGGCTCTAATTAAGAGGCCTATTATTCAAAAAATTTGGTCATCATATGAAAAAAAATACATCTATGACGCAGACTATGTAATTGCAAATGCAAATATTGATAAAAACTATTTACAATCATTATATCCAAATGTTAGTATTGAAATTTTTAAAAATCTTCCAGGAGAAACATTCTTTAAGCCATCTAATATAGATTTAAGAAAAATATTATGTATTAATAATCAAACAAAAATTTTATTATATCAAGGTAAATTACATAGAGGGAGAGGTATAAGGTTCATATTGAAATGTTTAAAACAATTAAATGATACCGCACTTGTCTTAGTTGGAGATGGTCCAATGAAAAACATTTATATTAAAGCAGCAAAAAAAGAAGGTGTAACAGATAAAATTTTTTTTATAGATTCAGTACCCTATGAAAAATTAAGTGTGTTTTCTAATGCAGCAGATATTGGTGTAAGTGTGATTCAGCCCATATCAAAAAGTTATGAAAATGCTCTCCCTAATAAATTATTTGAATATGCAGTTTCTGGGCTTCCTATTATTTGTAGCAATTTATTAGCAATGAATGAAATGATAGTTCAATATAAATGTGGTATTGCAATAGATCCAGAAGATACAGCGGCTTTTATTAATGCTTTCAAAAAAATTGTAAAAAATAAAGATCAATTTAAATTGAGCACAACTATTCAAAAAGAGTTGCTGTGGCAAAATCAGAATCGGAAATTAATGGAAATCATAAAATGAGTGATTTAGTTACTGTTATCATCACTACCTATAATCGTTTGGATTTTTTACAAAATGCATTGACTAGTGTATTAAATCAAACTTATCAAAATATTGAAGTTATTGTTGTTGATAGCAGTCAAAATATGAAAACACAAGATTTTATTACAAAAAATAAAAATCTTATATACATACATTCTCAAGTTAATCATCCTAATGTGTTACGTAACTTAGGATTACATTGCGCTAATGGTGAGTATATTGCTTTTTTGGATGATGATGATACTTGGGAAAATTGTAAAATTGAAAAACAACTGAATTGTTTTAAAAAATATGATATTGGATTGTGTTATACTGGAAAAAATATTTTAAAAATAAATAAAACTAAATATAGTTTTAAAAATGGCATCTTTAAATCTACTAAAAAATCTATTTTTTGGGATAACTTCATAGGTATTACATCTTCAATAATGGTTAAAAAGGAAATTATTGAAAAAGTGGGAGAATTCGATGAGTCATTGCCCGCTTTGCAAGATTATGATTTTTGTATTAGAGTATGTCAAGATTACAAAGTCATGGGCATCAATGAGGCTCTTGTAAATTATAATTATAATCATCATGATAATCAGTTATCCCAAGATATTACAAAATTGAAAAATGCAGCAAAAATTATTATTAAAAAATATCCAAAAAACTACCTGCTGAAATTTGGAATATGGAAAATTAAACTAAAAAGAAGGTTGAAAAGATTTTATGAATAAGAATATAATGACATTTGATGAATGGGCAATTTTAGGTAAAGATAAGGGAATGGAGCGAGGTCACCACAAATCTGTTGATCATATGTTTAACTTAATTATTGAAAAAAATTATCAAAATTATAAAGCGCTGGATTTAGGGTGTGGTAATGGTTGGGTAGTAAGAAAGTTTAAAGAATACTCTTTGTGCGATGATGCTCATGGTTTAGATGGTGCAACGCATATGATTAAGAAGGCCAAAATATTGGATCCTAAAGGAACTTATTTTAACGAAAATATTGAATTGTGGAATCCTAATCATAAATATGATATTATTTTTTCTATGGAAACTTTGTATTATTTTTCTAAACCTGAGAAAATTATGAAAAAAATTTTTGAAGCAGGTCTGAGCAATGGTGGAATGTTTATCATGGGAATTGATCATTATTTAGAAAATACAGAATCTTTGGATTGGGGTGAAAAGTTTAATTTAGATATAACAACACTTTCAATTGAGCTGTGGGTTAATTCATTCAAAAAAATAGGATTTAAAAATATTCGTTATAAACAAGTTGAGGCAAAAAAAAATTGGAAAGGAACATTAATAATATATGGTATCAAATAATAGGATTGTAAATGAATCTGATTTTTTGTGGAAAATAACGGGTAAACTTCACACAGAAATTTCAAAAGAAGAATTGTGGGCTATTATTTCTTCTCCAAAAAATTTGGAATTGTTTCATCCTTTTTGTGAGAAAAATAAAACTCTAAAATGGCCTGGTAAAGGTTCGTTAGATGAAATTTATTACTATAGTGGATTAGTATATCAACGCAATTTTATTAATTGGGTAGATGATTATGGCTATGATTTATTAATTGGAGAAAAGGGTAAAGATCAATCTCTTGTTTCTTGGAGAATTAGAAATAATGATAATGCAGTATTAACGATTACTATACGCCCACATAAATTCAATAAAGGGTCTTTGATTTATAATATAATACCATACTATGTTTTAGTTAAGCCTTTATTACAAAAATATATTGATTCAGTCATGTTAGGATTAAATTATTATATAGAAAAAAGAATTAAAGTTAAAAAAAATCATTTTGGTGCAATGAGGTTTTTTTCATATTAAAAATTTTATCGCATCAATTATTATTAAAAAATAAAAGGGCTACTTTCGTAGCCCTTTTTATTTAGACGTAGAGTCGTCTAAACCCTGATTTAAGTTACTTCCGTTACAGCGTTCCTCCGCTATAAAATAACTCCAAGGCTGTAACCGTTACTTAAATACATCGTATTCAATTGATTACCTCCTTTCATGTTTGTTAATAAAAAATTATTCAATATTATAATCACCAGAAGATACATCCTCTTCTGAAGCTAATTCCCAATTTGCATCACCCACTACATATTTGTCTGTTTTATCTTTTTTAACAACTTTCTGTTTGCTTTGAAATCCTGATGTAAAAGTGATGTTAAACGGCTTTGGTAAATTAAACTTTAAATTGAAAATAACATAGGGAATTAATGTTATGAAAAAAATTCCTAAAGCTACCGCAATACCTGTGCTATGAAAATGTATTAAAGTTCCTTTTCTAGTGCCAATTGGTTCTACGCCATAAACTAAAAATGTAGTAATTGAAATAATAATTCCAGATACGGCAATTAGTGCAAATAAAGAATTTAATCTTAATGTATCTGTAATTTTATTCCATAAAATCCAAGCAATAAATGTTGCTAGTACTGCAATTATAGAATAGGCAATGTCTTGTGATATGTTTAAAAAGAACAAAACATGTCCAATGATTAATATTAGAGCGCTTATAATTTTATTTAAATCAATTTTCATAATACTTTGTATTGTGTTTATATTGTAATTTGTGAATACGAATATTAATAAACAAGTGAGAAATTGATTGTTGGAAAAAAAAATTAAATATGGTGTTATAGGTGTTGGGCATCTTGGTAATTTCCATGTTAAACAGTTATTAAATATCGATGATGTAGAATTAATTGGTATTTATGATACAAATCAACAAAGATTAGATGAGATCAGTCTTAAGTATAAAATTAATAAATGTGATTCTCTAAATCAACTCTTAGAATCAGCAGATGCAGTTTCTGTTGTAACCCCTACTACATTACACAAAGATGTTACATTATTAGCATTAAAAAATAACTGTCATGTTTTCATTGAAAAGCCTATTGCTCATACGGTAGATGCAGCAAATGCTATTATTAGGGAGGCTTCAGAACACAATAAAGTGATTAATGTAGGACACATAGAACGATTTAATCCTGTTTTTAAAAAGTTTAATGAAAACAAGCATCATCCTTTATTCATAGAATGTCACAGATTGTCTAAGTTGAGTAATCGTAGTATGGATATTTCTGTTATTTTAGATTTAATGATACATGATATTGACCTAATGTTGCATATGATAGATTCATCTATTATCAATATAGTTGCAGATGGTATTAATGTTGTTTCACAAAATGTTGATTTAGCAAATGTTAAAATATCATTCAAAAATGGTGCCGTCGTTAATTTAACTGCTAGTAGAATTTCTAATAAAAATATGAGAAAAATAAGGTTGTTTGAAAATAATTGCTATACAAGTCTGGATTTGATGAATCATAAACTATCAAAACATTACGCTTTATTTTCTCAAACGACAAATAAGTTGGATTTTAAAAGTGAAGATGTATCAATTGAAAAGTATGATGCTTTAAGAGAAGAATTAAGACACTTTTGTAAGGCTATTATTAATAATGATATCAGTTTATCTAATGCTAATATTTCTGCTAAGGCGCTAGAAGTGGCAATTGAGATTAATAATATTATTAAATCAAAATATAAAAAATGAAAATATTTATTATTGCAGGCGAACCCTCAGGTGATGAGTACGGAGCAAAATTAATTACAGCTCTAAAAAATGATTCTCCTAATTTATCCATAAATGGTATTGGAGGGCCTCTTATGGAAAAACAAGGGCTAAATTCTATGGTGCCATTAAATCAAATTGCTGTCATGGGTTTTGGTGAAGTAATCAAAAAAATTAAGTTTTTTATAAATTTAGAAAAAAGAATATTACGTTTTTTGAAAAAAAATAAGCCAGATAAAATCATCTTGATTGATTATCCAGGTTTTAATCTAAGAGTAGCAAAAAAAATAAAAAAAATTTCAAATATAAAAATCATATACTATATCAGCCCCCAAATTTGGGCATGGAAAGAAAAAAGAATTAATACAATTAAAAAGTATGTTGATATATTATTAGTTATATTTGAATTTGAAAAAATCTGGTATGAAAAAAGAGGCGTTGCTGCACATTATGTTGGGCATCCTTTTTTGGATATCTGGAAACCAGGAATACAAAATGATAACTTTTACAAAAAATATAACATTAATTCTGAACAGCCCATTTTGACATTGTTTCCTGGTAGTAGAAATCAAGAATTAGAAAGGCATTTATCATTATTTGTTGAGTCGGCTCTAGCAATAAAAAGACAAGTCCCAAATTTGCAAATACTGTTGGGCCTTCACCCAGAATTAAAATTAAATAGTCAAATCAATGATGAAATTATAATAGTACAAGATAATCCTTTAAAAGCATTAGAAATATCAAATGCAGCAATCATTTCTTCAGGAACTGCAACTTTACAGTCTGCAATTATGGAAACGCCAGCAGTAGTGGTATATAAAATGAATTGGTTTTCATGGCTTATCACAAAATTATTGGTTAAAATAAAATTTGCAAGTATGGCTAATATTATTATGAATGAAGAGTTGTATACTGAGTATTTGCAACATAAGGCTACAAAGTTAAATATTGTGAATGGAGTATTAAAAATATTGAACGATAAAGCATATTATGATCTATTGATGAATAAGATTAAAATGTTAAAACAAAAAATTGGTGCTCCTGGTGCATCAAACAAGGCTGCAAAATTAATCGAAAAAGTATAATATGAAATTTACTTTATTAAAATGGATTGGTTTTCTTGCTTTAACGCTCATTTATAAAACTTGTAAAATTGAGATTAAAGGTCAAAAGTACTTTGATAAAACTTATCAAAATGGAAAGCCAACTTTGCTATGTGTTTGGCATGGAAGAATGCTTTTTCCAATTTATTATGTTAAAAGTAAAAATTTATCGCCTTGGGCTATTGCAAGTCCATATAGAGATGGAGCAATCATTGCATCAATTTTACAAAAATGGAAAATAAACATTATATGGGGTTCTAGTAATAGAAATGCAAAGCAAGTTTCTAAAACAATGTCTTCAATTTTTGAAGAAGATAAAAATGCAATTGTTTGTATTACTAATGATGGCCCTAAAGGTCCGCGCCACATTGCTAAAAAGGGTTCTCTAGAAATTGCAAAAAAATTTGATGCTGACATTATAACCATAACCGGACATTCTTCAAAATTTTGGAAATTTGGTTCATGGGACGAATTTATTTTGCCAAAACCATTTAGCAAAATAATCATTTTAGTAGCACCACAATATGTGCACAATAGTAATGATATAGTAAAAAGTGTTTCCAGTTATATGGTTGATTATGAACAAAAAGCAAATGATTACATTGATGAGTAAAATAATACTGTTTCCATTATCTGTGCTTGTTTGTCTCATTACACATATTAGACAAATTCTATACAGTGTAAAATTTCTGAAAAAATTACATTCCAATATTCCTGTAATATCAGTTGGAAATATACAAATGGGCGGTACAGGAAAAACTCCCTTTGTAGTAGCTTTATGTGAAAATTTAATAGATAAAAATATAAACCCTGTAATTATCACAAGAGGTTATAAAAGAAATACAAAAGATCAAATTGTTTTTAAAAATATTTCTGAATATAATGTTCAAGATGTGGGAGATGAGCCTTATTTGCAAAAACTAAAGTTGCCAAATGTGAGGATTATTATAGATCATAATAAAAGGCGTGCTGTAGAAAAAGCAAATACATTAGATAATGTTGATTGTATTATTTTAGATGACGGGTTTCAATCTATATATTTGAGGAAACAAATAGAAATTGTGCTGATTAGTAATTGGTATAAAGAAAAAACTCTAAAGGTTTTTCCATTAGGAAATTTACGTGAAAGCCTAAGCGGCCTTAAAAGAGCAGACTACATTTATACCACAAAAGGTAAAAATAATTATAAATTATTTAATCGCTATAAATGTAAAGAGTTAAAAATTGAATATAAAATTATTACACCTAATGGAAATCGATTAGATTCAAATAATATTTTACAAAAAAAGGATTATAGTAAAATTTACGCATTATGTGGTATTGCTAATCCAGAACACTTTTTTGAAATTTTACATAATGTTGATTTACGGTGTGACAAATATATCAAATTACCAAATCATTTTAATTCAAATGATTATTTGAATACTTTGGAAGACAGTGACTCCATTTTATACATTACTACTTATAAAGATTATTTTAAACTAGATTTAAAAAAATCTCCTATACTTATATTGGATATGTATGTAAATATAAATGATGAAAATTTAATAAATAATATTCTAGGAATTATTCAAAATGGTAAATAAATATGATATTTTTCCAAATGGACTAGCAATTCAATGGTCTGATGATTCAAATTCTTTTTTGGATTACAAAACTATAAGAGATGCGTGCCCTTGCGCTTATTGTTCAGGAGAAACTGATGTTTTTGGTAATGTTTACATAGGCAAGGGTATAAGAAAAACACAAGCAGCCTATGAGGTAGATTATATTGAAAAGGTAGGGCACTACGCAATTAGAATTTTTTGGAAAGATAATCATAATAGTGGTATTTATCCGTATGAATTGCTAAAAACATTAAATGAAAAATCAAACTAAATATAAGCATATCATATGGGATTGGAATGGCACATTAATTAATGATGCTTGGCTATTTGTAGAGTTGATGAATCAAGAACTAGAAACAAGGAATTTACCATTAATATCAGTGAGTGATTATAGGGCTAAATTTACTTTTCCTGTAAAAAGATATTATGAAAATTTAGGGTTTAATTTTGAAAAAGAAAATTTTGAAAAAGTTGGACTCGCATTTATTAATAAGTTTAAAAAAAGAAATAAAGAGCCAGATTTATATGAAAATACATATGAAGTGTTAAATAAAATACACTCTTTAGGCATTAACCAATCCATAGTTTCAGCACAAGAAAATAATCTTTTAAATGAAACTGTTCGATTTTATAAATTAAATAGTTTTTTTAAAAATGTTGCAGGTATTGGGCATTATTATGCTGATGATAAAATTAGTTTAGCCAAAGATATCAGAAAAAAAATATCGTGCGATAATAAAGAAATACTTGTGATTGGTGATAGTGTACATGATTACGAAGTGGCTAAAAGCTTAAGCGTAGATTGTGTTCTTTTCTCAAATGGACATTACGCAAAAAAGCGTCTTTTAAAGTGCAATTGTGATATAATAGATAATCATTTAGAATTATTAGATTATCTTTCTTGAAGTATTTTGGGATAGTCCGTAAAAATTCCATCAGCACCAACCTTATGCGCTTTGTTTAGTTGTATTGAAGTATTAACAGTATATAAATATATCTTCATTCCTTGGCTTCTGGCCCAATCGCTCATATCTTTATTTATATGATCTACATTTGCATGAAATGAATACGGGGATAATAAATCTTTTGTAGTGTGAGTTACATACCAGGGCTCTTGTTTATCCAAACACCATAATTGGCCTACTTTAATATTAGGATTACGTTTTTTTAATTCTATTATTAAAAATGGATTGAAAGAAGAAATAATGACGGATTCGTTTAGTTTATATTTGTTAATATTACCAATTAAGTTATTTATTAATTCTGTATTAATAATATCACGTGTTTTAATTTCAATATTAATAATTTTATTGGGAGGACAAAGGGCTAGCACTTCATCAAGTATGGGTATATTATAACTTAGTTGCATATTTTTAATTTCTGATAAAAGTAAATTTGAAATAATATGTTTTTTATTTTGATATACAATATAAGGGTCGTGATGCGTTATAAGTTGGTAATCTTTGGTTTGTTGAATGTCAAATTCCAGGCCATCAACACTATTTTTTAAGGCCAACACAAAAGATTCAATCGTATTTTCGTGTGCTAAAGATGGTGCTCCCCTATGACCCAATACTATCATATTATAAATTATATATTATTAAAAAAATTAACTACAAAAATATCTTGTTTTGTTTATAAGTTTAACACAACTTTATAGCCCTTGAAAATTGTTAATAACTTGTTTATAGGTAATATGGAAAAGCAAAATTTTTGGTCAGAGTGTCTTGATTTAATTAAACAGCAAATTACAAACCAAGCATATGAAACTTGGTTTAGTGATGTTGAGGTATTAGAATTAAACGAGGAGGAAATTAAATTACAAGTTCCTAACCAATATCATTATGAATGGTTAGAACAAAAATATAGGCACTTAATTAATGAGGTAATTATCAAGGTTGGAGAAAATCCTAGAGTAGTTAATTATAATGTTAATGTTAGTAGTAAAAAGATAAATGAAATTCCCAAATTAAATGATCAAGATGTATTGCCTACACCTACTTACAAAAAAAACACACAATTAAATGATAGATATAATTTTGATAATTTTATAGAAGGTAAGGGTAATCAATTTGCAAAAGCTGCTGCTGTTTCTGTAGCAGAAATGCCTGGTCAATCACCTTTCAATCCCCTTTTAATTTATAGTACTCCGGGTTTAGGAAAAACTCATTTATTACAAGCAATTGGTAATATGGTACAGGAAAAAAATCCTAATTTTAGGCTTATCTACATTACCGCTGAAAGGTTTATGTATGACTTTATTAATTCCATTCAGAAAAACAAATCTTCAGAATTTTCAAAAAGATATAGAAACGTAGATATGCTCTTAGTAGATGATGCTCAATTTTTCTCCAAAAAAGAACAAACGCAAGAACAGTTTTTTCATTTGTTTAATTCCTTATATCAAAATGGAAAACAAATAATTCTGACAACTGATAGGCACCCAAATAAAATGGAAGGTTTTACTGAGCGTCTTATCTCACGTTTCCAATCTGGTCTTGTAATAGATATACAGCCTCCTGATTTGGAAACTCGAATAGCAATATTAATGAACAAAGCAGAACATGATGGTTTAGAGATTCCGTATGAAGTATTAGAATTTATGGCAACTAGCATAAAGGGTGATATTCGTACATTAGAGGGAGCTTTAGTAAATTTATTAGCAATTTCCTCGCTAAAAAGAGAAGATATAGATTTAACCTTAGCAAAACTAGTATTGGAAAAGCACGTTGGACAACGAAAAGTCAATCAAGTTGATGTACAAAATATAATCAAAACAGTGTGTCGAACATTGAAAGTGAAAGAAAAAGATGTTCTTGGAAAAGGGAGAAGCATGGAGGTAGCTTTAGCTAGACAAATATGTATGTACATCACAAAAGAAAAAACTAATATGTCTCTATCTAATATCGGAAAACAAATTGGTGGTAGAGATCATTCTACCGTAATTCACGCCCACAAAAGTATAGGTGACAAAATGAATAAAGATATAGAGATAAAAAACATTGTAACGAACATTGAAAGTCAAATTTAAGCGCTGCGGGGGATTATAAATGAACAATCATATACTAATTATTGACGATGATGTGAAACTGACAGATCTAATTAAAACGTATTTACAAAATCACCAGTATGAAGTTTCAATACAAAACTCACCAATTGAAGGCTTTGATTTTTTTAAGAAAAAATCTGATATAGATCTAATTATTTTAGATATCACAATGCCTCAAATGGATGGCTTCCAGTTACTCAGAAAAATACGAGAATCTTCAACTGTCCCTATTATTATGCTAACTGCTAGAGGAGAGGTCTCAGATAGAGTCATTGGTTTAGAGTTGGGTGCTGATGATTATATGCCTAAACCTTTTGAGCCAGAAGAATTAATTGCTAGAATTCAATCGATTTTGAGAAGAATAAAAAATCCAGAAACTATGGTTGATCATTTAGAATTTGAACATTTAAAAATAGATAAATTAAAACAAGAAGTAATATTAAACGGTAGTGAATTAGTTTTATCAACAACTGAGTTTGAGGCGCTTTTAATTTTTGCAGAAAATTGTGGAGAAATATTAAATAGAGACTTTTTAGTAGAAAAATTACGTGGTATTTCTTGGCAATCTTATGATAGGTCAGTAGATGTTTTGGTTAGCAGATTAAGGGGCAAGTTACATAAACTAGATCCAGATACTGAATATATCAAAACGATTCATGGTGTGGGTTATAAATTTATTGATAGGATTAAACAATAAAGGCGCTACTGAAAATTTTATCTGATTCTCTTTTTGGCAAAATTGTTGCTGTCATTTTTATATTTACTATCATAGTGTGGTTTGCAACAAACCAGACCCAAAGTGTGCAATATCAAAATACCGACCTTATATATGATTATCAAAATCTAATATTGCATGAATTATTAGTGAGAGATTGGGTCAATGGGTTTGAAAACAATCCTAACTTTGAAGAGTCTATAAAGGGCGATTTGAACAATTTAAATCAAATGGCTTTTTTTGCTGTATTTGAAGATATAAATAAAAATAAAATTATAGATTTTGATGTTGATCAAATAGTAGATACCATGAGTTTTTTAAATTTTCCAGGTCATTTTAATTATACAAATTATATTAGTTATATGGATGCTCCCACACTTAGTAATACTCATTTAGGTTTAGATAAACACTCTACATGGGTCTCATACGGTGACTATTTTGTAAAAGAGCCGTACAGAGGTACAAAAAGTTTACCTGCTACATTTGTTGAATATCCAGTTAATGATAAGCTGTTGGGCGTATGGTTTATAACTGATTATGATTTAGGATATGACATATATTTACCAGCAATTATTGTTCCTATTAGTTTATTAATTTTGTTAATTGTTCTATTTTGGGTAATCAAATCTTTTTTACATCCTATTACTCTTATAAGGCGACATGTTGTTAATTTAAAAAAGGGTAATCTTGATTCTGAAATTCCAGTTAAGGGGTCTGATGAATTAGCCCAGTTGTCACGAAGTATTAATAAAATGACAAAAGATATTGATATTTTGGTTAGCCAAAAACAAAACTTATTAATTGATGTTAGTCACGAACTAAAAACTCCTTTGACCAGATTAAAATTCTTGCTTGCTAATATGAGTATAACTAAAGATGATAAAGACTCAATTAATAAAGAAATTAATTATCTGAAAGATATGATTTCTAATATGTTGCTTTCTGACAAACTATCAACGCCTTATGTTGAAGATTTAGAAATTGAAGAAATTACTCTTAAAAATCTTATCAATGATGCCTGTAGTATGTTTTATGAAATTGAAAAAAGGTTAAAAATTATAACAGATATTCCTGATTTAAATCTAAATGTGGATAAATATAAATTGTCTCTGGCAATTAAAAACCTTATTGATAACGCCATAAAATACGGTGGGAAAAATCGTTTGATTGAGTTAAGCGTGAAGCTTGATGATACTTTTGTGGCAATTCAGGTTGAAGACTTTGGCGAAGGTATTGATAACAATAAATTAAAGAAAATTATGAAGCCTCTTTATAGAGGGCGTGTGGCTAAAGAAAAAAGTTCTAGTGGTTTTGGGTTGGGTTTAGCAATTGCAAAAAAAATTATAGAAGCTCATGGGGGGTCTTTAAGTATAGAAAGCGTACTTAGTGAAGGAACTAAATTTATAATTAACATACCTTTAAGGAAATGAAAAGTATAAATAAAATTATATTAATTGGACGTTTAGGGGCTAAACCAGAAGGCAGATATACTCCTAATGGGGTGTCTACGGCTACTTTTTCATTAGCAACTAATGAAACGTGGTATGACAATGAAAAAAATAAACATGAACATACTGAGTGGCATAATGTTGTTTGCTTTCATAAAAATGCAGACTTTGCTAGTCAATATCTTGATAAGGGGCAACTTATATATGTAGAGGGATCTATACGTTCAAGGGTGTGGACAAATACACAAAAAGAGCAAAAGAAGATTGTGGAAGTGATTGCTAGTCAAATTACACCTTTGAACAATACAAATTAATTTGTGATACAAAATACACAGTTCAAAAATATTTTGGTTTTTTGACACAAGTAGGTATAAATTACAATTGAGCGGGAGAGAAAGGGAACAAATTATGAATGTATTAATATATACTTTAAGTTTTATTTTTGTGAGTTCATTTGCATTGGGATCTGATTCTAAAATGGATACATACTATGAGTCAATAGATGAGGAATATCCTGTTTTGTCTGCTCATCAAAAAAATAATAATTATGGCAAAGATGTGATGCGAAAGAGGGCTTACAAAAGAAAAAGAATTAGACGTCTGCCAAATAATGGCAAATAATTAAATATTAAGGGGCCATAAGCGCCCCTTTTTTTACGTAATGAATCAATCAGAAGAACCAAAATATACAGATCTAGAAACTGTTCCAAACGAATATGGAAATCGTGACTATACAATTGAAGTCAGCGTACCTGAGTTTAATTGTGTGTGCCCAAAAACTGGCCTTCCAGATTTTGGTACTATATACATAACTTATGTACCAAATAAACACATCGTAGAGTTAAAATCATTAAAACTATACATGGTAAAGTTTCGTAATGTTGGAATTTTTCATGAGCATGTAACTAATAGAATAATAGATGATTTCAAAAAAGCCTGTAATCCTAAATCAATTAAAATTGTTGGGGATTTTAATCCACGTGGCGGCATTAAAACTGTTGTTAAGTCGTCCGTGTAAAAAAATTTCCTTGTAATTATTTTTGAAAGTATTAAATTTCGAGACTTTATAAAGGAATATTATGAAAACTACTGTTCGTATAAGTAATAGAAAAAGAAAAAATAAACACGGTTTTAGAGAAAGAAATAGTACTAAAAACGGTAGAGCTGTGCTTGCTAGAAGAAGAAGAAAGGGAAGAAAGCTGCTTACGGTAAGTGAAGGTTGAAAAACTCTATTACAAATAAAGATTTTAAAAAAGTATTATTCTCTTCAAAATCCCTGCATGTCAGGGATTTGTTGTTTTATTATGATAATCAACAATCATCTTCAGGAATTTCTTTTATTGTCAGTAGAAAGTGTGGGAAAGCGGTCTTGCGCAACAAATTTAAAAGAAGGTGTAGGTCTTTATATCAAAAGTTATATAAAAATCATTCAATTAAATCTGCAATAATTGTAAAGCCACTTGAGCCCTTAGATAATAATTACTCATGGAATGAATTAAGTCGGTCATTTGAGTTGTTTTACAGTAAATTAAGCGCATGAGTTTTTTATTAATAGGTTTGATTAAGGTATATCAAAACACTTTGGGAATACTTTTCAGAGGAAGTTGTAGGTTTCACCCAACTTGCTCAGAATACATGTTGCAAGCAATCAAGAAGTATGGTCCTTCACGTGGTTTAATAAAAGGTTTTATAAGAATTAGAAAATGTCACCCATTTTCAAAAGAATTTGGAATAGATGAGGTTTAAATAAATGGATTTTAAAAGATTGTTACTGGCGCTTAGCCTAAGTTTTATATTTATTTTCGTATGGCAAACCATCTTTGTGCCACAGCCATTACCAGAGTCACAAAGTATTGATGAGGTTGAAAAATCTGAAAGCAATCAACCAAATCCTGAAATTGATTTCAATAGTGAGGCGCGGTCTAAAAATAATATGCCTTTAGTAGACGTAAATGATAAGTTAAATATAACGACTGATTTATTATCTTTAGGCTTTGTTAATGGTGGGAGTTCTTTAAGTAATATTAAAATAATTGAAAATGATGTTTCTGCACAAAACGAATTTAAACATGTTGGCTCATGGGATAGGTCGTTAGGCGCTTACACTGATGCGCCTGTAGCGCTTATGAATGACCAAGGGTGTAATCCGTGTTTAATTGAAAACGGAGAGTTCGTTGTGTTTGATTCTGATTACATTTATCAATATAATGATCAAACATCTACTCACACCATTACAAGCATAAGCAGTTCCGGCCTTGAAAAAACAACCATCTTAAATGATACAAGTTATGTAATTGATCATATTTTTTCATCTTTAAATGTTACAAAAAAATATGATTTAATTTGGGGTGGTGGTTTAGAGCCTTCTGAGCGCAGCATTCAAGAAGACTTAACATGGTTAAGCGTATTTGCTGAAAAAGATAAAACTTATTCCGAAGAAACTATATCTGAAGAGGGTGAAGTGTTTGCTTATTCTAATGTGGGCTGGGCAGGTATTAAAACAAAGTATTTTATAAAAGCGATTACAAACCAAAAACATGCTGCCAACAAAACTGAAAAAGTTTATTTTGAATCTACGAAATCTTCAATAGCAAGCGATGATAATTATTTCTTATATCCTGATATGCGTTTTGACTATGGCGTTGGAAATGAATCTCTTTATGTTTATTCATATATAGGCCCTATTGACACAAAACACTTGTCTGATAGTAAGACAGACCATCTGGTTCAATTATTTGGCTTTGGCTGGTTTATCATTGGATATTTAGCAAAGTTAATTTTATGGTTGCTAACATCTTTGTATGTGTTTATTCCAAATTATGGCATCATTTGTATTTTGTTTGCGTTTATTATTAGACTTTTTACTGGCCCCCTAACAAAACAGAGTTTTTTATCGAATCAGAAAATGCAACAAGTGCAGCCTAAAATGAAAAAAATACAAGCAAAATATAAAGATGACCAAGCAAAATTAAGTCAAGCAACAATGGAGTTGTATAAAAAAGAGGGGGTTAATCCTCTAGGTGGGTGTTTGCCTATTTTGGTACAAATGCCACTATTAATTGCTTTGTTTCAAGTGTTTAGAAAAACAATAGAGTTCAGGGGTGCTGAATTTTTACCTTTCTGGATTACTGATTTATCTCAGCCTGATATAATTTTACAATTACCTTTCATGGCTAATATTCCTGGATTAGGATATTTTTTTGGAAATGGTCTAGCATTGTTGCCCATTATAATGGGTGTAATTATGTTTTTGAGTATGCAAATGACAGCAACTGCCTCTCCTGATCCTTCTGCTAAATTTGCAATGTATTTTATGAATGGTTTTTTCATTTTACTTTTTAATACTTTTCCTTCTGGCCTGAATTTGTATTATACTGTATATAATATTTTAAACTTTTTACAACAAAGGCAACTTAAAAAACTTCAATCGTAGGAGCAAAATCTGTGGATTATAATAATCAAGATATTATTATAGCAAGAGCGACTCCAGTTGGAAAATCTGCCTTGGCTGCTATTAGGTTAAGCGGTTCTAAAGTAAAAAATACTGCCAGAGGTATTATCAAATTTTCTGATCTCAAACCAAACGATATTAAATATAAAAAAATTACTTCGCTTTCCAAAAAAAGTGTTATTGATACAAGTATGGTTTCATATTACTCAGCCCCTAAATCTTTCACTGGTGAAGATATGATTGAAATTTTTTGTCATGGTAATGATTTCATAGTTAATAATATAATAGATGAGTTTTTGAAAAACGGTGCAAGAATTGCTTATCCAGGCGAATTCTCATATCGGGCTTTTAAAAATGGAAAAATTGATTTGTTACAAGCAGAATCTATTGCAGCAAAAATTAATCAAAACTCAAAGCAATATGGTGTTGCCTTACAAAACATTGAAAGTGGATACACTTCTGATCAATTAGTTGAACTTCGTAAAGAAATTGTTCATACATTGACAATTATTGAGCACGAATTAGATTTTAATGAAGAAGAAATTAACCATACCAGTGTTAAAAAAATACAAAGCACATTTAAAAATATACATCGAAAAATTAACTTAATTATAAAGTACTCCTTAGATTTGCAAAAAATTGAACGTGGATATAAAGTTGTTCTAGTAGGATTGCCAAATGTTGGAAAGTCTACTTTATTTAATCGTCTTCTTGGCGAGGATAGGGCTATCGTAACTAACATAAAAGGTACCACTCGTGACGTTATTGAGTCAACTTTAAACTATGGTGGAATACCAATTAGTTTATATGATACGGCTGGTTATAGGAAAACGAATAATAAAATTGAAAAGCTTGGTATAAGCAAAACATTGGACTGTGCTAAAAAAGCAGATATTATGGTCTTTATAGATGATATAAATCCAAAAAAACAATATGATGATTTGTCTGCTGCGTTTCCTGATTTTGATAAAATTCACACATTGTATGTAAAAAGTAAAAGTGATTTGAATAAAGGTTCAGCAGTAGATCCTTCTATGATAGAAATTTCATGCAAAAACGACTTTGGCATTGATCTTTTATTAACAAACTTATTAACAAAAATTAAAAAGTCTTCAGTTAAAAAAACATTTAATAACGTTGCTTTGTGTAATACAAGGCAAATGGCAATATTAAAAAAAATTGACGACTTGTTTGTAAGCGTCCTTGAAAGTTTTGATGAGGGTTTAGAAATGGATATAATAGCATCTCAAATAAAGGATAGCGTGTACATGTTTGAGGAGTTATTAGGAAAGATGACTACGGAAGAGGTTTTAAATAACATTTTTAAGGGTTTTTGTATTGGAAAATAACATATTGATAGCTGGAGGGGGACATGCAGGCATAGAAGCTGCTGCTGCTATCTCAAAAATGGGACATAAATGTACTATGGTTACAATGGACTCTTCAGCTATAGGTAGAATGTCTTGTAATCCTGCAATAGGCGGTTTAGCTAAAGGTCATCTGGTTAAAGAGATTGATGCGCTTGGTGGTTTGATGGGGCTTGTTGCTGACCAGTCTACAATTCAAAACAAAATATTAAATAAATCTAAAGGTCGCGCTGTTTGGTCTCCGCGATCACAAATAGATAAAATTAAATATACAAAAATCATTCAAGAAACTATTTATAATGATGACAATATTAAAATAATTGAAGATGAGGTTTTAGATTTTAATATTGTTAACAATAAAGTTGTGTCCGCTGTACTTAAAGGTCGTGGTGATATTAAATGCTCAGCATTAATTATTACTTGTGGCACGTTTATGTCTGGATTAATTCATATAGGAAATAGAAGTTTTAAAGGAGGTCGAATAGGAGAGAAGAGGTCTTATGGATTAACTGAATCTCTATTAAACAAAGGTTTTAAGGTTGGTAGACTAAAAACCGGAACCCCTCCAAGGGTCAACAAGGATTCAATTAATTTTTCAAAATTGGAGGTTGCTGGTGGCGAACTTAAGCCTATGCCCTTTTCTATGTTTACACCCAAACCATTTAAGCCGAAAAACCTTGACTGTTACTTGGCATATACAACTAAAAAAACACATAAAATAATAAAAGAAAATATTAATCTATCTTCTATGTTTGCTGGTAATATTGAAGGTGTGGGTCCAAGATATTGTCCAAGTGTTGAGGATAAAATTATCAGATTTGCTGACAAAGATAGGCACCAATTATTTTTGGAGCCAGAATGGGAAGGTGCAAACCAAATTTACGTAAATGGTTTTTCTACTAGTTTGCCGGAGGGTGTACAGAAAAAGGCTCTTAGATCTATTAAAGGTCTTGAGGAAGTTGAGTTTATTAGGCCGGGTTACGCAATTGAGTACGACTACATCCCAACATATCAATTAAGAGCGACTTTGGAATCAAAAAATATCAAGGGTCTGTTTTGCGCTGGACAAATTAATGGAACTTCTGGTTATGAAGAAGCTGCAGCACAGGGATTAGTGTCGGGAATTAATGCTGTACATCGTCTTTGTGGTACGACGCCACTAATATTAAGCAGAGCAACATCTTATATTGGTGTTTTAATTGATGATTTGGTAACTAAACATATTGATGAGCCTTACAGAATGTTTACTTCAAGAGCGGAAAACCGCCTTTCTTTACGAGCAGACACTGCCCCTCTTAGATTGTGTGATATAGCCATACAAAACAATATGTTAACTGCTAATCAAATTGATGTATATAAAGACTTTTTTAATAATTACAACAAACTAAATTCTTTAGTTTCTAAAACAAAATTATTGTACAATCGTGACAAGGTTGGGCTGTCTGATTTTATTAAGCGTCCTGAAGTAACCTTTTCTAAAATTGATGATAAAAATATTAAAAATTTGTTAGACCAGTTTGATAATGATGTAGTTTTTTCAGTTGAAACAGCAATCAAATATGCTGGTTATGAGAAAAGGGAGTTAGAAAGAATACAAAAAATTAAAAAGCTTGATGGCTTAGTTATTCCAAAGGAAACAAAATTTCATTCCATTCCTAATCTGTCAAATGAATCGATTGAAAAATTATCTGTTGTTAAACCAGAAACGCTTGGTCAGGCTAGTAGAATAGCGGGTGTTCGTCCCTCTGATGTTGCTGTCTTATCAATATATTTGACATCATCAAAATAGTTTCACGTGAAACAAAATATTGACATACAAAATTTAGCAAAACAGGCAGATCTTAGCGGAGAACTTTCGGCTCTTCACATTATAGATTTGTCTTTGTTGGCTGGATCTGTTCGTATAGTTCATGTTAATTATAATCAATATATTGATATTGTCTCTTCATATGGGCTGGTTTTAGATAGGCAAGATGTTTTGGTGTTGCCTTTTGTTGAGAGCAATGTTGTGGCTGATGGGTTTGTTAGTATTTATGATAAACTCATTGATAAATTTTCATTCTGCTTGGCAAATAATTTTAAAGGAGTTCGTCTTCTCATTGTGTTGGATGGTGTG
>CEUU01026269.1_pt1 | contig 33366 bp, 24 predicted proteins | sample 531321 | NCBI WGS metagenome assembly CEUU01 (sample SAMEA2622658, study PRJEB7988) | marine metagenome | isolation source: saline water (ENVO:00002010), including
CCCCCCCGATGAGACACCGTAAGCACAACCATCTTTTAGGCGTAAAGACAGCCCATAGGGCTTCTTTGTTGGCGAACTTGTCTTGCGCGTTGATTGAAAATGGCAGAATCAAGACTACCCTCGCTAAGGCGAAGGCCCTTCGTCCTACCATTGAAAAGGCGATCACCTTGGCCAAGAAAGCGCACGCTAGTGACGACGCTGCCCGCAAGGTTCACCTTCGTCGCTTGGCGATAGCAAGGATTCGGAACAAAAAAGCGGTAAAAAAGCTTTTTGATGAGCTGGTGGAACAATTCGTCGATCGCAATGGGGGCTACACGAGGATCTATAAACTCGCTTTGCCTCGTCTCGGTGACGCCGCGGACATGGCGATCATAGAATTCGTTGATGATGCCCCCAAGAAAAAGGCCAAAAAGAAAAAGAAACGGACTGCAAAGAAAGTCGCAGTGGAGAAAAAAGATGATTCTCGGGGGGATGATAGCGAAGCGAGCGAGCCGTCGGGGGAATCCAGCCGAGAATCCGAAGAGGTAGTCGAAGAATCTTCTGAAAGCGAGCCGGAAGCCAAGACCGAAGAAGAACCTGCTGAGGAATCACCTTCCGAAGAGTCTGCAGAGAATGAAGGTGAAGAGGCGTCCGCAGAAGAAGAGTCCGCCGAGGAATCTGAGGAGAGCGTGCCGGAAGCCAAGACCGAAGAAGAACCTGCTGAGGAATCACCTTCCGAGGAACCTGCCGAGAATGAAGGTGAAGAGGCGTCCGTAGAAGAAGAGTCCGCCGAGGAATCTGAGGAGAGCGTGCCGGAATCCAAGACCGAAGAAGAACCTGCTGAGGAATCACCTTCCGAGGAACCGTCGGAGGAATCCTCAAGTGACGCTGATAGCGAGTCTGAAGAGGAAGAGAAACCTTCCAAGGGTTGAATAGCCCTAAATCTTTTCCTTTTCTTGATCACTTGCGGGAGCCGGAGGGCTTTCGGTATTTTACGTCTGGTGGGCGTGGAATTATCTGGTTTGTGTTGCAATGACATGAGCGACCCCTTTTTGTCGTTATTTTTCAGGAAGGTTCAGGGCGCGAGAAAAATCATTCATCATGGCACAAACAGTCGTAGTATTGGATTTCGGATCTCAGTATACCCAAGTGATCGCTCGTCGTATCAGGGAGGCGAGCGTTTACTCGAAAGTCTTGCCCTACGATACCCCGATCGGCGAAATCAAGAAGATTGATCCGGTTGGCCTGGTCTTGTCAGGTGGCCCCGCAAGCGTCTTGGCTAAGGGAGCCCCCAAGCCCCACCCCCGGCTGTTCGAATTGGGTATTCCAACTTTGGGAATCTGTTACGGCCTTCAGCTCATGGGCAAGATGCTGGGTGGCAGCGTAATGTCCAGTCAACACCGAGAATATGGTCGAGGCAAATTGACCATCAAAAAAAAGGGACCTCTTTTCAAGACCTTGCCGGGCGAGCTGACCGTATGGAATTCACACGGTGATTGTCTGACGAAACTCCCCAAGGGTTTTCATGCCCTTGCCCAGACCGAAAACTCTCCCTTCGCGGCCATTGAGGATCCCTCCAGAAAATTTTTTGGCCTGCAGTTTCACCCCGAAGTCGAGCATTCCGAAAAGGGTACGCAAATAATCAGAAATTTTCTGGTTGCGGTTTGCGGATGCAAGGGCGACTGGGGAATGGAGGACTTCACCGAGTCGGCGGTTCGCTCGATCCGCGCCCAAGTGGGCGACCGAAAAGTAATTTTGGGGCTTAGTGGTGGTGTCGACTCATCCGTCGCCGCCGCTCTCATTGATCGTGCTATTGGCAAACAGCTCACCTGCATTTTCGTAGACAATGGGCTTCTGCGACTCAACGAGCGCGAGCAGGTTCGGCAACTTTTTCGCAACCATATACCTGGAAAGCTGAAGGTAGCCTTGGCCGGACCTCTTTTTCTCGGTCGCCTCAAGGGCGTAACCAATCCGGAAACCAAGCGGAAAATCATCGGCAGGACCTTTATTGAGGTGTTCGACCAAGAGGTGAAGAAATTGGGGAAAGTGGATTTTCTTGCCCAAGGTACTCTTTATCCAGACGTCATTGAAAGCGTGCCCATAGGGGGAAACCCGGCGGCCTTGATCAAAAGCCATCACAACGTGGGAGGGCTACCGAAGCGAATGAAACTGGAACTGCTCGAACCCCTGCGCGAACTTTTCAAGGACGAGGTAAGAAACTTGGGCAGGTCACTTGGGTTGCCAAAGGAGGTCCTTATGCGCCACCCCTTCCCCGGACCTGGGCTAGGGGTAAGGGTCGTTGGTAACATTACTCGTGAAAGACTTCGCGTTCTCCGGGAGGCGGACGCAATTTTTATAGAGGAACTTTTTGCCCATCGCTACTACCACAAGCTTTGGCAGGCCTTTTGCGTATTTCTTCCCGTCCGCAGCGTGGGTGTAATGGGTGACGAGCGAACATACGAAAACGCCATAGCCCTGCGGGCCGTCACGAGCAGTGACGCCATGACGGCGGACTGGGCCCAGTTGCCCGACAAGCTTCTCAGAAAAGTCTCCAATCGAATCATCAACGAGGTCAAGGGAGCCAATCGGGTGGTTTACGACGTAAGCTCCAAGCCCCCGGGCACGATCGAGTGGGAATAACACCAAGTCACATGAATTCTCTCTCCTTTCTAACGGATTCGGACAAACTCCTTTCGTACTTGCAGGATTTTGCCTCCGTGTCCGTTCCGGATGCGCAAATCGTGGCAACGGTCTCGGAGATATTGACCGATCTCAAGCAGAATGGCGACAAGGCGCTGCTTGAGAGAACCAGGCTCTATGACGGGGTCTCGCTTGCCCCGGAAGACATTCCCGTTGCCGCCTCAGATTTGGAGATAGCCGAGTCAAGCCTGAGTTCGGAAGAAAGGTCAAGCATTGAGGAAGCCATTGGAAACGTAAGGTTCTTTCATGAAAAAAGCATTCCTTCGGATTGGGCCGCCCGTAACGATCACGGCGGCGAGGTCGGAGAGAAATACTTCCCCATCCGGCGGGTTGGGATCTACGTTCCGGGGGGTAACGTCCCTTTGGTTTCCACGGTCATCATGACGGTGACCTTGGCCAAGGTAGCTGGAGTTCCGGAAATCGCGGTCGTAACTCCCCCCGGTCCCGGAGGCGAAGTGGCGCTACCGCTCCTGGGTGCATTGAAAATGCTGGGGGTTACCGAGGTCTACCGGGTAGGAGGCGCCCAGGCCATAGGCGCTTTGGCCCATGGAACCGATTCAATTCCCGCAGTCGACAAAATTTTCGGCCCGGGCAATGCCTATGTGAACGAGGCCAAAAGACAGTCCTTCGGCATTGTCGGAATAGATCTTCTTCCTGGCCCGAGCGAGGTCATGGTCGTTGCGGACGAGACGGCAAACCCCATTTACGTTGCGGCCGCTCTGCTGGCTCAAGCCGAACATGGTTCCGGAAAGGAAAAGGTTTATCTCCTGTTTACAAAGGAAGAACTGCACGGCGAGGTACTGGCCCAACTCAAGACCCAAGTGCAGACGCTTTCTCACAAAGAATCGATCGAGAACGTACTTTCGAAGGGCTTCCTGTCAATTTTTTTGCCCGATCTAAACAGGTTGGCGGAAGTGGCTTCATTCATCGCTCCCGAGCATCTGGAGCTACAGGTGGGTGAGGAAAACCTTGCTCTGCTTAGCCGGAAGATCACGACCGCCGGAGCTTTTCTTCTGGGTCACCGAACCGCTACTTCCGTCGGTGACTTTGCCGCTGGCCCGAGCCATGTCTTGCCCACCGGCAGGTCGTCCCGCTTTTCCTCCGGGCTTAAAATAAGTGATTTTCTCAGGCGAACCAGTTTCATCCAGTACGACGCGGCTGCGGGGAAGAAAGCTTTGCCCGTGGTCTCGTCTTTCTCTCGGATGGAGAAACTCGATGCCCATGGCCGTGCCCTCGAGTTGCGTGTCGATGACGAGGGGTAGTTGAAATGTCCCGAAACGCCAAATATTTCTCCCGAAATATTGTTTCCCACAAACCCTACTTGCCGGGCATCCAACCCGCGGACGAGGAGGAGGTGATCAAGCTCAACACCAATGAGAACCCCTACCCTCCCAGTCCTCACGTCAAGGACGCTGTTCTAGCCGAACTGGAATCGCTCAGGCTCTACCCAAATCCACCCTCGGGACAACTTAGGAAGGCCCTATCCGACTTGCATGGGCTAAACCAGGATCAAGTCATCATTGGAAACGGATCCGATGACATCCTGAATCTTTGCACCCGTTGCTTTGCCGACGCAAGCCTGAGCGTCGGCATGCTGGAACCCAGCTATTCTCTCTACGAAGTCATCGCATCCCTACAGGGTGCCGCCCTCCATCGGATTCCCTTTGCCGACGATTCCTTTTCAATTGATCCCCAAGCGGTGATCGACTCTGGTGCAAACCTGTTTTTCATCACCAGCCCTCATGCGCCCAGCGGCCGTGAATACGACCAGAATTGCCTGCGTCGGGTCGTGGAATCGTTCGATGGAATTGTCGTAATCGACGAGGCTTATGCGGATTTTGCCACCCAGAACGCCATTGGCCTCCTCGATGAGTTCCATAACCTGATCATCACGCGCACCCTGTCCAAATCCTATTCCCTGGCCGGCATGCGGGTGGGCTATGGGCTGGGTTCACCCGAGCTCGTATCCGTTTTGGATGAGGCTCGCGAAGTCTACAACGTGGACCGCTTGGCTCAGGCGGGTGCTTGGGCCGCACTGACGGACCGAGCATATTTCAAGAGCACCTGCGCAAAAATCACCGAAGAAAGGGAGAAAATGCGCTCCCTTTTGCGGGAGTGGAGCTGGAAAACCTGTCCCAGTGGAGCCAATTTTCTTTTTACCCTGCCCGTTGACTCTCATGGCCGGACCGGTCAGGAGGTAGCGGTGAATCTTTATGAATACCTCGCTTCGAGGAAAATACTGACCCGACATTTCCCTCGACACGAGCTGACCTCTTCTTACCTTAGAATCAGTATTGGCAACTCGCGGGATATGGATATTCTCATTGAAAGGTTAATCGAATGGAAGACCCCAGAACAGCCGTAGTCAACCGGGACACCAAGGAAACCCAAATTACCATAAACCTATCTTTGGACGGGACTGGAAAAGGAGAGGTTTCAACGGGAATTCCCTTCCTCGACCACATGCTCACCCTGTTTTCGAGGCATGGGTTTTTCGATCTGTCCATCAAGGCCGAGGGCGACATTCAAATAGACTACCATCATTTGGTCGAGGACATGGGCATTAGTCTAGGCCAAGCCGTACGGGATGCCCTGGGAGACAAAGCCGGCATCAGGAGATACGGCTTCTTCGTCCTGCCCATGGACGAAACCCTCGTTACTGTGGCCTTGGATTTAAGCAACCGCGGCTTTTTGGTTTATGATGCGGATCCGTCCATTACCTTGGTTCGTGATTTCAATATCCAGCTATTCAAGGAATTTTTCCAAGCCTTCGCCAATGAGGTGGCTTGCAATCTGCACGTTCGGCTTGAGCATGGCGAGGAACCACATCATGTTGCGGAGGCCATCTTCAAGGCTTTTGCCAAGGCCCTCGATATAGCGACCCAAATTGAGCCGCGACTGGATGGCGAAATTCCCTCGACCAAGGGTACCCTCTCATCCTAGCTCACATGGAGTGAACGCTGCCCGCAAAATCGGGGTGATCGACTATGGCACCGGAAACCTCAGAAGCGTGGTCAAGGCTTTCGAGTTCCTAGGGGCCGAAGCCAGTATTCTTACGGACGCCACTCGGTTCGACCAGATAGAGGCCCTGGTCTTCCCGGGACAGGGAACCTTCGACCAATGCATGTCCTCCCTGCGTCGCTCTTCCCTGGACAAGGCCATCGTTGAGTGGATCGAGTGCGGCAAGCCCTATTTTGGCATTTGCCTCGGCCTGCAGGCCCTCTTCGAGAGGTCGGAGGAAGGAGACCAGAAGGGTCTCTCCGTGTTTCCCGGGCGAGTCAGGAAGTTCACGGTTTCCGATGGGCTCAAGATTCCGCACATGGGCTGGAACGGCGTAACCTGGAACCTGCCTCCCGATGACCCGATGAGAAGGGATTTGACCGATGGCGACCAATTTTATTTCGTACACAGCTATCACGTTGAGAATGAGGACGGGAGACTTTCCCTCATGAAAACCAATTACGGCTATCCCTTCACCAGTGGCCTTTCTCATGAAAATTGCTTTGCCACTCAGTTTCACCCCGAAAAAAGTCAGGCCAAGGGGTTGCAAATATACAGGAACTTTCTTGAAAAAATCCCCTAGCAGTGACAGAACTGTTTCCTACCCCTTTTTACCACCCCCGCTATGCCTGACACTGCAAACCTCGAAATTGGTGACGACAAGTATTCCCTCGAAATAATTACAGGGACCGAACAAGAGAAGGCTATAGACGTCAGCCGTCTTCGCAAGCAGAGCAACCACGTCACCTTTGACGACGGTTACGGTAACACCGGGTCATGCGAGAGTGCCATTACCTTTATCGATGGGGATAAGGGAATTCTGAGGTATCGAGGTTACGATATCGTTGAGCTTGCCGAAAAATCCACCTTTCTTGAGTCCGCCTATCTACTGCTTTACGGGGTGCTTCCCAGTCGCTCGGACCTTGAAGCTTTCAAGCAGCTCGTGGGGGGCTATTGCGATCTTCCCGAGGAAGTTGTGCAGGTAGTCCATGCACAACCGAAAAATGCTCACCCCATGGCGGTCCTGTCTTCCGGGCTGCAGGCCCTTGGCGGCGTCTATCCCCAGTTCTGCACCAATGACCGGAAGAAGGACTTGGAGGCCTTCGACCAGTCCGCCGCCCTCATCATCTCATCCGTCCGCAGCATTGCCGCTGCCCTCTATAGGCACGTTAACGGCCAAGCGTTGCCCAAAGCTCATTCCGATCGGAGCTATTGCGGAAATTTTCTTTCCATGATGTTTGCCCAAGGAGATGGAGGAGAAGAGGTTCCGGAATCGGTTCAGAACGCCCTCGACCTGATCTTTTTGCTGCATGCCGACCACGAGCAGAATTGCTCGACGTCCACCTGCAGGATGATCGCTTCGGGGGGGGCGAATCCTTTTGCTTCCCTTGCCGGCGGAGTTTCCGCTCTCTGGGGGCCCCTCCATGGCGGTGCTAACATGGCCGTCATCATGATGCTTAACGAGATCCATGAATCCGGGGACGACGGGAGCAGGTTCGTGGAGTCCGCCAAGCAGGGTAAATCGAGGCTTATGGGTTTCGGGCATCGCGTTTACAGGAATTACGATCCTCGAGCCAAGATACTCAAGAGCGCATGCGACCAAGCCTTGGCCGCCCTGGGGGTATCCAGCCCTATTCTCGAGATTGCGAGGAAACTGGAGGAAGTGGCCCTAGAAGATTCCTATTTCATCGAGCGAAAACTCTACCCCAACGTCGACTTCTACAGTGGCATCATCCTGCAAGCCCTGGGCTTCCCGACCGATATGTTTACCGTCCTGTTTGCCATTGGAAGAACCCCGGGATGGCTTTCCCACTGGAAGGAAATTGCCGAGACTGGGAAGAAGATCCACCGCCCTCGGCAGATTTATCAGGGGGAGACTCTCCGCAGTTACCTTTCTCTGGAAAACCGGTAGGGTCTTTCTATTTAGCCGGGGTTTGCCCCTTCGGGGCCTGGGTCAGTATTTCGTCCAAAGATAAACCGGCAAGCTCTCGGATCCCCTTGATCAGAACCCAGAAGGCGTAGGCACTCACCACCATGCAGGGTATGCTGATGATGGGGAAACTCCACCCCAGCATTCTGCCTACTTCATCATTGAAAGCCGTCTTGTCCACGTAGGGCTCGGTCACCACGATGGAACGAGCCAAAAAATAATTGAGGGTGGCGCTGAGAATGAAGGTGCCCGCGATCAACCAAGTACATTTGAGCAAAAGCCCGTTAAAGGGCTTTTCAGTGTCTCTTTCCTTGAGGGCTTGGTCGATCAAGTCTACCCGAACTACCTCCGGGTTATAGAGAAAAAGGTGCACGAGGGGCCGTTTCGTGTTGAGGGTAAGGACGGTCAGGAGGCCGAGGATGGCGGGGAGGGCCGCTTCCTTGATGGCAAACATGGATACGGTGGCCCCGGGCAATAAACCGATGCCACCCGTCAACAGGGCGCTAAGGGCCCCGAGAATGGAAAGAAAATTCCATTTTCTCCTACGGGCAAAATCCCAAAGCCCGTATCCTACGGGAAAGGATATTGCGATCAGAAGCATGAAGGAACCAACGAGTGTTCCGTCTTCGGGAGAATCAAGCCAGTCGGCCAGGGTTTCCCCAAACCAATCCTCTCCCTTGCGCAGGAAGAGAATAGGGAACAAGAGGTTGAAACTCAGGTTGATCAACATGTTTTCCCTCTTGGGGGGATTGGACGGAAGAGAGTTTTCTGTCATTGGCAGATCATTCAAACATCAACATAAACTAAAGTCGCTCACAATTTTACCATGACCACTCAAATAAGATGCCTGATTTCCGCTGGCCCGACCCGCGAATGGATTGACCCCGTGCGGTTCATAAGCAACCCGTCCTCGGGAAAAATGGGCTATGCCTTGGCGGAGGAAGCGGTTTCTCGTGGCTTTGAGGTTTATTTGGTCAGTGGCCCTGTAAGCCTACAGCCCCCAACTGGAGCCGAAGTCATCAAGGTAGAGTCCGCTCAGGAGATGCAAGAGGCTATGTTCAGGTTGTTCGACCAGGCATCTCTGGTCATTATGGCGGCTGCGGTCAGTGATCATCGACCGAGCCATTGTTCCAGGCAAAAGATCAAGAAGAGTGATTTCCCCAACTCTCTGGAACTTGTTCCCAACAATGACGTCGTTGCTTCTCTGGTAGGAGGAAGACGGCCCGGGCAGACGATTGTCGGCTTTGCCGCCGAAACCGAAAATCTCCTTGAGCATGCCCGTCAAAAGCTCGAGGCCAAGGACTTGGATTGGATAGCCGCAAATGACGTCTCCTCGGATGAACATGGCTTTCAGTCTGACTTCAATGACGTAACCTTGCTTTCCAAAAGTGAAGAGACTATTCCCTTGGGAAGGAAATCAAAGAGCGAGATTGCAAAGAAAATCCTAGACTACGTATGGCCATGAAACCGATCAAAAGCCCACTGGACAAAGTATTGGGCAGAATCGACGACCTGGATCAGGTTAACCTCGGCATTCTGGTGCAGAGGCTGGCTCGCGAGAGAAAACTTCTCGAGACCGTGTTCGACGTCATCAGGGATGGCATCCTTGTTCTCGACGACGAGGGCGTGATCAACTATTCGAACCTTCAGGGTAAAAGGCTGATCGGTCTAAAGGAGGAACAAGCGGGCAAGGTCTCCCTCCATCGAGCTGCCCCGGAAATTGCCCGTGCCCTGGGCTTGGACCGCAAAAATAAAGACTTCCTTGCCGAAGTGGTGGTGAGGGAGATGAAAATTTCATACCCCGAGCACAGGTACGCCCGTATTTATGCCGTCCCTATTGAGGATCATTCATCAAAATTAAAAGACAAGAAAGCGGGGATCGCCATCATACTTACCGACGTCACGGAAGAAAAGGTGAGCTTGGAGGAACGGATCGAAAGCGAGAGAGTGGGTAGCATCATGGATTTGGCGGCAGGCGTGGCGCATGAACTGGGGAATCCCCTGAACTCTATTCATATCCACCTGCAGGTCTTGCATCGCAGCCTCAAGGATTGTGGCGAATTGAAAGAGAAATCAAAAAAATCCATGCAAACCTGCCTCAAGGAAGTCGAGAGATTGGATGGAATCATCGCTCATTTCCTAAAGGCAATCCGACCGACCGTTCCAGATTTTAAGAAAATCAACCTGCTTTCCGTAATAGAAGAAACAGTACGCCTAAGAGAGAGGGAATTAAGCGGTAAAAAAATCAAAATAAGGATGGAGGCAGGTGCTAGAGAGCCCATTGTAAATGGGGATCTTGGACAACTAAAGCAGGCCTTTTTCAATATTATCGGTAATGCTATTGACGCAGTTCCAAAAAATTCTGAAATACGAATTATTACTGGTATTGACAGCGATCACGTATTCGCTCAGGTAGTGGATGAAGGTGCAGGCATTGCCAAGGAAGACCTTTCCCATGTATTTGAACCCTATTTCACCACAAAAAAAGAAGGCCATGGCATTGGTATGATGATCGTCCATCGAATTGTTCGTGATCATGGCGGTGACGTAGGCATAGACAGCAAGAAGGATGCAGGTACCGTGGTAACGCTCCGTTTTCCTCGCAAATCCCCGCGACGCGGCCTGCTGGAAAGCAATGACGATGACCTTTACAGGAAGACTCAATGAAACCTAACCTACTCATCGTTGACGACGAGCAGCATACCCGTGAGGGGCTCGAGCTTGCTCTAGAGGATAAGTTCGAGGTTTTTCTGGCATCTTGTCCCGAGGAGGCCTTTAATGCCATGAATGCGGAAAAATTTGAGGTCGTTCTAACTGACTTGAGAATGTCGGGCCAATCAGGCATGAGCGTTATCGATTTTGCCATCAGTCATCCCTCATCCCCAATTTGCATCATGATGACGGCGTACGGTGAGGTCGACGTGGCAGTCGAGGCCATGAAGAGAGGAGCGTTCGATTTTCTCTCTAAGCCGGTAAACCTTGAGAAACTCGAACTGCTTATTAACAGAGGCTTGAAGGAGAAAGAGCTTAAGAAGGAAAATACCAATTTACATGAAAGGTTGGACAAGAAATACAGCTTTCACGGCATACTTGGAAAATCTCCCGCCCTTGAGAAGATTCTTGAAAAAATTCAGCTCGTCGGGCCATCAAGGGCTACCGTATTGCTGACTGGCGAAACCGGAACGGGCAAGGAACTGGTTGCCCAGTCCATTCACCAGAACAGTGATTGTGCCCGTGGTCCTTTCGTGCCCGTTCACTGTGCCGCCCTACCCGCCAACCTTCTGGAAAGCGAACTGTTCGGGCATGAGAAAGGCGCCTTTACCGGGGCTACCGAGAGAAGGATCGGACGCTTTGAATCTGCCGATGGAGGCACCTTGTTCCTCGATGAAATCGGGGAAATTGATGCCTCTACTCAGGTCAAGCTTCTCCGGTTTCTCGAGTCCAAGGCGATTGAGCGGCTGGGAAGCTCCAAGACAATCGAGATAGACACCCGTTTGGTATGTGCCACTAACCGGGACTTGCAGGCCATGACCCGCAAGGGAGAATTCAGAGACGATCTTTTCTACCGTCTCAACGTAGTTTCACTCGATCTGCCTCCCCTGCGCGAACGTGGCGACGACGTAGTCATTCTTATGGACCACTTCCTGGCCCTTTTTGCACAGGAGAACGGCTTTGAAAAACCAACCCTTACGATTGAGTCCGTCGAGGTACTCAAAAGCTATTCCTGGCCGGGGAACATTCGTGAACTTAGAAATTTCTGCGAAAACCTCGTCGTACTGAAGCGTGGAAGCGAGGTTACTCCCTACGATTTGGACCCCCGCTTCTCCCTCGATACGGAAGATGGCGATGATATGTCGAACCCCGCTCCCTCGTCTCTTTCGGTCGAGGAAAATGAAAAAAGACTCCTGCGCAATGCCTTGGTGAGAGCGAATGGCAACCGGACCAAGGCCGCCGAGCTTATGGGTATTAGCCGCAGGACGCTTCATCGAAAGCTGGCCAGGTGGCCAGAGCTGGACCTTAAGTTTTAGGGCGGATTGGCTGCTCGGGCTGGATTCGAACCAGCGACCAAGTGATTAACAGTCACCTGCTCTGCCACTGAGCTACCGAGCAAACTCAAGTCCGTCATCATGCGCCAATAGGCGCCTTGTGTCAATGCCGACGATATGCTTTTGATGCCTTTTCAACCGCAAAAAAAAGAGACCCCCGTCCCCGGGGGTCTCTGTATGCACATTTCAATCTGCTGTTTGATCGAAAGGGTAGCCTGCCTCGTCTCAGCTATGATTTCCGAGGCAGGCCTATAAGGTCTAACGGCGTTGCCCTACGCCGAATTGGCAAGCTAATAAAAAATCCCATCTTAATATTAACCTGAAACAAACAAACTAGACCTTAAAAGTTAAACTGTTGTTAGAATCTACTGGTGATACTGAAGGTCGCGTTGATGGGTGCGCCGACAGATGCCTGGTGAGTACTGTGCGAGTGCGGGAAGTACAGCTCGTCAGTAAGGTTTTCTACGTTGACTTGAACGCGGGTATTTTCGGTTAGGCCGTAGGAAGCTCCGGCGTCTACCCTAGTGTAGGCTGGAAGGACTGCCGAACTACCCGTCTTGATGACACTTTCCCCTTGGTGAATGATTCCAAGGTTTACAGCGAGACGATCGCTAACCAAGTAATTGTTCCATATTGAGAACATGTCCTCAGGAGCTTCGCGCACTCGTGCACCAGATGAGTTTTGAGCATCCAGGTTAGTGTAACCGGCACTGACGAACCAGCTGTCTGATAGAGAACCAATCACTTGGAGCTCAAAACCAGATACATCCGATTTCACCATTGTACTGGTCATGGTACCTGCGTCGTATTCAGGCTTGTTGGCTTCTACTTCGAAGTATGCTGCGGAGAGGGTCAAGCCCATCGGCAAATCATACTTAAAACCAAACTCAAGATTTTCGAAGGTGTCTGGGTCAATCTTGTTGTCGTTTGAGGCGACCTTGGCGTACTGGTCACCTGCCTTTGGTGCAAAGGTCTCGCTGTAACTCGCGTAAAGCGAAGCCTGATCAGTAACACCGAAGATTAGTCCGACGCGGGGAGACACAGTGTCGTCAGTGTCAGAGCCTGTGGTAGTTCCGGTTACGTCAATATCCATGCTGTCAAACCTTGCACCAAGAATAAGATCTATGGAATCAGTCAGAGCGATCTCGTCGTTGAGATAGAAGGACAAAACCTTAATGTCAGCAAAAGTCATGTCAGCGTTGACTCTGTTTGCACCCGTGTAGTAGTTGGTGGTCGTATTACCGTCACTGTTAACGCCTACATTTCCTGACATATTCAAGGGACGAGTGATGGAGAAAATTTCCGTATCGGCATCCGCGTTGTAGTCAGGAAGGAAGTTGGCGTGGTAACGATCGTTGTCGTTATCAGTATCGAGGTACTCTACACCAGCAACAATGTTGTGAATGATACTGCCAGTCTCGAACTCACCTGAAAGGTCGTAGGATAGAATGGTGGTCTTACGCTGGGTTGTATCTACGTATCCGTCCAATGTGACTCTGTTGTTCGCTGCGTCGTAGGCGGAAGCATAGAGATTTTGATACAACTTATCATGGTTGCTGTGACTTGCAGCCAAGCGTCCCTTCAATGCATCGGAGACTTCATGTTCGAAAATGGCTCTCATGATGTGCGCCTCATGTGTTGAAAAGTTCTCAGTAGCATCACCAAAAACTATGTCTTTGAGAGACTTAACTGGCTTGTTGTCTGCACCGGTTGGTATACCGCGATCGATGAAACGTTCTTGATCTAGATACTCATAGGAGAGATCAAGCGTGGAACCGTCTCCCAAGTCGTACTTAAGGACAGGATTGACGCCAAACCCATCACCGTAATAAAAATCACGATGATTCTCCAGATTTTCGGCGAACAAATTGATTCTGAAAGCAGTGTTGTCACTTAAATTCAGATTCTTGTCCAATTGTACGTTGGTTTCACCGAAGGTATCGATGCTTGCTCCAAGGGCGGTGAAATCTTGTCCGAGCTGTCCTTTTTTGGATACGCGATTAATAAGACCGTATCCTCCGCCGAATCCAGAAAGAAGAGCATCGGGGCCACGAATGATCTCGACCTGTTCTATATTATAAAGAGGTCGGTAGTACTGCACGTCGTCACGAATGCCGTCGCGATAGAAATCCTGAGTGGTGCGAACACCTCGGATAACAGCGGCGTCACGGTGACCTTCACCTTGTGAGTTATTGACACCAGGAGTGTAGTCGATTATGTCGCCCACGCTTTTCATCCCCTGTGCCTTAATTTGATCATCGGAAATGACCGAGAGGCTTTTGGGGATGCTGTTGAGAGGCCCGGAGGTCTTGAGTCCAGAGGACAAGGTGGGTTCCTCGGCCTTGGTGCCGATGACGTTAAAAGGCGAGAGGGACTCGGGAGATGCCTTGCCGGCCCATCCCTTCTTTTCCTCCTCTTGACCAAACGAGGCATTAAATGACAGCGCCAAGGATGCTATAATGCTGGCGCCGCTTAGGATCGTTGTTTTCATTGTAGTTTGTTGTTTGTTTTTTTGTGTTTGTGTTTGTTGCCCTAGTCTCACTTGAAATCGAGACCCAGTCTCAATTCTTTGTGAGAAGAAGGCGGGGAAATTTATACATAGTTGTTGAGACTCAATCTCATTAAGGGGCTGCTGTCAACCCCTTTTTCAAAAAAATTAAACCGATTGACCCACAGCGGTGGTTGGCGTTATAGGTGCGGGAGGCTCCCGTAGTTCAATGGATAGAACATCGGTCTCCGGAACCGAAGATCTGGGTTCGACTCCCGGCGGGAGTGCCACGAATTCGTCTACTTGCCCCAACCCTACCCTTCAATATAGTTAAATAGTATGAATCTTTTATCGATTGAGGAGTTTTCGCAGAAGCTCGAAAACCATCCCCTGTTTTCGAGAATCAATTCATTGCCGGAATTGAGATTTTTCATGCGGCATCACGTTTACGCCGTTTGGGATTTCATGTCCTTGCTCAAAAAGCTTCAGCAGGTGTTTGCCCCTCACGGCTCTCCCTGGCTCCCGAGTACCCATGACGGTAAATTGATCCGCTTCATCAACGAAATCGTGATGGAAGAGGAATCAGACCTTTCCTATGGCTCGGAAGGTGAGGATTACTCCAGTCACTTCGGGATTTATATTGCCTCTATGGAGGAGGTCGATTGTCCAATCGGCGAGGTTTCCGGTTTCCTCGAAAAAGTTCGTAAGGAAGGACTGGGAGAGGCTTTGCTTTCGGAGGAAGTGCCTTCCCCCTCCCGCAGCTTCATGAAGCATACTTTCAAGGTGATCGAGTCAGGCAAACCCCATGAGGTCGCGGCCTCCTTTTCCCTCGCCCGGGAAAGCGTAATACCCCTTATGTTCAAAAGAATCCTCGACAAGACAGAGGTAACCGCAAAGAAAGCCCCGGTTTTTCATTACTACCTGGAAAGGCATGCAGAGCTGGATGGGGATCATCACGGACCGATGGCCAAACGGATTCTGGAAGAGCTTTGCGCGGGTGATCCCATTCGGGAAAACGAGGTGCTTGAGCAGGCCAAGGAGAGCATTCGGGCGAGGATCCAGTTCTGGGATGAAGTTCTCGACGAACTGAACCGCATCCGGATGCCGGACTCACCCTTGGTCGCCTCCGCTTAAGCCAGCTCGATTTCCACAGTAAATTCTTCCCTTGCTCCAGGGGGGACCATTTTAACGCTTTTGTTTTCCGGGGCATTTGGCGGCGACATCCACGGCTCCAGACAGAAATATGGGGCGTCATCCTCGCTCCAAGTGACGAAGCTAGTACGTGTTCCGACCTCGGCTCCACCGACCTCACTGACCCGGATCGTTTCCTCTCCGTTGAGAAGAGAGACTTCCGCAGAGGGAGCGCGAAGCTCGTAATGGATGCAGTTGACGAGACCCCGGTCGTCCAAGGGAGTCGGGGAGGGAAAAGCGGGCCGCTTCACCATCTGTCCCCCCTGTTGATACTGGAAGGCTTTACCTGCATCGAGGGAAAGCAGGTGATCCTTGCGACCAAGATCCTTGCGCCAGGGAACTTGGAAGTAGGGATGCATACCGGCGGACCAAGGGATGGCTGTTCTCCCTTCGTTTTCAAGGATCAGGCTGATCTGAAGGGACAATTCGAGAAAATGAAAAATGACCAGAAAAGTATACTCATAGGGATAGTTCTCACGAAAGGACCCATCCTGTATGAGCTCGGCCTCGAAACCGGCCTGGTCAATGGACCTTATCGCAAAGCGCGAATCCTTTGCAAATCCATGGCATGGCATGCTTCGAATCTCACCCGAGCCATCCTTCCAGTAACCCTCCCTGCCCTCATGGTAGCACTGCCCCGCAAAGGGAAAAAGGATGGGGATGCCGCCATGGATCTTTTCCAAGGGGAGGTCGCTTCCGCTCTCCGGCCAGTGAATGACGTCGCGCACGGAGCCATCGCTCATGTTTACGTGCCAATTAAGCAACCTGGCCCCTCTCTCGGGCGATGCGAGGAACGTGGAGGGCCCGACGTCCCACCTGTTGATGTCAATATTCTGGTAGCTAACCTTTTCCATTAGGTATCAAGTGTCCGTTCTTGGCCTCTTGGGCAACGTCTTTCGGTTCCATGGACCGGATATGTTCGGTCGAGGCGGAAAGAAACGCAAAAGGATTGAACCTACTTCTGCTTATTGTCCTCCTTGCCCTCCTTCACTTTTCTCATTTCCTTGTGCCCTATGCTCGAGTCCAAGGCTTTTTGCATGCACTTGAGGTTCCACTTGCAGGTCCGGGGAAACATGCAGGAATCCAGAACGCAATCACGCTCCGACCAGACCCCTTCTTTTTTCTTTCTTGCGTTCCCCTCCATTTCAAAACCAGGGACAAACTCCTACGTTTTGTAAAATTCCTCAAGCTATTACCTAAGGCGTTCCGCGTTCGGTAGAGGAGATGCGCTTTCCGTCGTCGTTAAAACGCACTTCGCATTGAAGTTCTCATTGACCGTAACAGGCCATCGCGCAACAATCCCGCATCCTCCTTATGAAAAAGATATCTCAAGTTGCGATTTTCGCCGCCTCCGTATTTTCAGTTGCTGCCTCTCTGCATGCCGGCAAGGTTTCCCTTGCCAAGGAAAACGGCTCCATTGCCGTCAAGGTGGACGATAAGCTTTTCACCAAATACGTTTACAAAGACGACAAGAGGGCCAAGCCTGTCCTTTATCCTATCGTAGGTCCCTTCGGTCTTCCCATGTCCAGGCAATTTCCCCTTGAGGAAGCGGCTAAGGGCGAGGCCAAGGACCATCCTCACCATGCCTCCCTGTGGTACACACACGGAGAAGTAAACGGCGTGGATTTCTGGGCCGTGGGCAAAGGGCGGGGCAAGATCGTCCATCAGGATTTCCTTTCCATGAACGGTTCTTCCTTTACGGCCCTCAACCTATGGCAAAATGCCGAGGGCAAGACCATCTGCCAAGACCAGCGAACCCTTTCTTTTCACGCGCCCAACGAGAAGGATCGGGCCATAGATATATCCGTCACCCTCAAGGCCACCGTGGGAGACGTCACCTTCGGGGATACCAAGGAAGGAAGCATGGGCATCCGCATGGCGCCTCAATTCAGGCTGCGGGGCGAGGTGGCCAAGGGTAGCGCCATCAATAGCGAGGGTGTCGTGGGCAAGCCGATTTGGGGGAAGCGCGCTTCATGGGTTTCCTACTGGGCGCCCTTCGACGATAAGGAGATAGGGATTTCAATCTTCGACCATCCGTCCAATCCGCGCCACCCGACCTGGTGGCACGCTCGGGATTACGGATTGGTGGCGGCCAACCCGTTCGGCCTGCGCCATTTCGAGGGCAAACCTAAAGGTGCGGGAAACATGGTTCTTAAAAAGGGCGAGGAAGCTACCTTTCGTTACCGTTTTCTTTTCCATGCAGGAAGCCCTAAGGACGCGGAAATCTCCATTAGGTACCTGGAGTGGTCGAAGGCCGAATAAGATCGAGGCTACACGGTACCTAGAGCCTTGGCCAAGTTCCCCCTCTGTCCGTTTGTCTTTTCCGGCTTACGATTTAATTTCGTGCGGTTTCCCCGCGACAACCGGGACAAATCCGGAACTTAATTCACCCGCAGGACCCGGCTTGCTCTAAACTCGCGGCCGTACATGTCCTTGGTCACGGCTTCCAGCAAATGAGAACCCTTCGACAGGTTGGGCGGCAAGGTTCCTTTCCAGAGATGATCGGAGGGAGTTCCTCCACCCATTGGCAAACCGGTGGAGTTTGACTTGATCTCGGCTTCCCTCAGGGCGAGGTAGTGGGGATCGATCTCGCGCACCTGCTTTAATTTGGCCCACGGCCCTTTACCCACCCGCAACTTTACGGTGGATTTTACCGAACCAGAGAAGACGTTGACGTAAACATTGGTCTTTTCGGCGTCCACCGCCTCGATGGCGACGGGAGCGTGAATACGCAATTGGTGACTTGCGGGAAATCGGGCGGCCTTGAAGTCAAAGGTTGCGCCGTGTCCATCGAAAGTGATCAGGGAGTAACCATTGGGAGCCCCGTCCGACATGGTCGCGTGTGGTATGCCGCGATCGTCCTTGGCCCCTTTCCACCAACTTCCGGAAACCGTTACGTTGACGATGTGGTGGTGTGGTTTTTTTCCCTGCCAGCCATCTCGCTTGTCAATGAACATATGGGTTTGGCGATGGGTATGGCCGGATATGCTCAAGGTATGGGGACGATGCTCGATCAAGCGGTAGAGGGCTTGTCGATCCTTGGTGCCGGTGAGAGGAATGTGCATCATCAAGACGACGAGTTTTTTCTCAGGCACCCGCTTCAAGTCGTTCCTTAAGAAAGCTAGTTGGCGTTCCCCGAAACCACCGCGATAGGTATTGCGCTTCCGCTCGGCATCATGGAACCAGTCCACGTTGTCGAGCACGATGAAGTGCACTTCGCCGTAGTCGAAGGAGAAATAGGGCGGACCGTACACCCGCTCGAAGGTTTCATCGGAAAGATGATCCACCTTCGCCTCGAAATTCAAGTCGTGGTTGCCGATGACGTTGAACCAAGGGATGCCGATCAAGGCAATCGAGCCGTTTAAGCTGCCGAAGAGGTCTAGGTTGTCGAACATGACGTCACCCAAGGTGACCCCGAACTTGGCATCGGTGCCCGCCAACTCGGCCACCACGTCATTGGCGATGTAGTCTATCTCCTTCTGGTTGCGCGGCTGGGGATCACCGAAGAAGATGGCTCGGAACTTGCCCGGTTCCTCCTGCTTGTGCAGCGGGAAGTCAATCGACTTGGGAAGGGGGCCCGTTGGCTTAGTGCCGGCATAACGCGAGGGCGGAGACCCATTCGGCTTGTGAACGTAATGGAAGCGGGGCAGAAGATGGTCGTTCAGGGGGGTCATCCATCCACTCGGCTTGAGGACGAAGAATATGACGTCATCCGAGGATGGCAAACGCCAGCGCCCCTGGTCGTCGGTTGCCACAATATCCACCCCGTTGGACACCGCAATTTTGGGAATACCCTTCTCGCCAAGATCCCGTTTCTGGTTGCGGTTGACGTCATGGTAAACGACGCCGCTTGCGAACTCTCCCCCGGAGGCGGAAGAAATGTACGCAAAAACAAAAAGATATTTGAAGAAGTAGGCTTTCATGGGCAGAGAGAAATTATGAGCTTAGGGCGCCTGAATAGGGTTTGAATCAAAACTTAGGAAATGGGCATCGCACTCGTCGACAATTAAGTTGCCATAGTCAAATTAATGCTTGAAGCGGGTTATGAACCTCCGCTTATTCATTATATCGCCTTTATAAATTATCAAGGTGAACCTTTCATGCCCCGATTAACCTTCCAGACAATGCACTTATGAAAAATGCAATATTGAATAAGCTCTGCCTCGCCATCCTGCTATCGCTTTTTTCGATAAGTGGCTTCGCCTCAAAATTAGCGGGTAAAAAGCTGCAGGTGTTCATCCTTGCCGGCCAGTCGAACATGGTCGGCCACGCAAACACGCATACCATCGCAACCCTGTATGAATCGGACGATGCGAAAGACAAGAGGCTTGCCCAAATGGTGTTTAAGAAGGGAAGCGGCCTGTCCCAAAACGTCCTCAGCGAACAACTGGCCGAGGGAAGAAAAACCGACGAGCTTACCGGCGGTATTTCCAACGACAAGATCAAGAACATGAGCGATGGGCCCGAGAAAACAGCCCTGGAGGCAAAGGTGAAGAAGCATAAGGACGCGTATGAGGCCTACAGGAAGCAGGTTGCTTCTGCCTGCGTCGTGTCGGAACAGGTGTACGTCTCGGCCATTGCGGACGGCAACAAGCGCTCTGGGCCCCTGTCGGTTGGCTACGGCGGCAACAAGGACAAGATAGGTCCGGAGTATGGGTTCGGGCTCTCGCTCGCGCAAAAGCTGGATGCCCCCATCCTGCTCATCAAGACCTCCTGGGGCGGCAAGTCCATCAATTACAATTTCCGTCCTCCTTCCGCCGGCCCCTACCAGTTGAACGAAAAGGAAAAGAACGGAGACAAGGCTGAGGAGATCAGGAAGAACGCCGGCCTTAATTGGAGAATGATGAACGAGACGGTCCACGCGGTGCTCAATGATCTCAAGAAGTATCATCCCGCCTATGATCCAAAGTTCGGACACGAGATGGCTGGTTTCGTCTGGTTCCAAGGATTCAACGACCAGTTCTCGGATGCTTTCCGGGACAACTACAGGCAGAACATGATCCACTTCATCAAAGACGTGCGCAGGGAGTACGAGACTCCGAAGATGCCTTTCGTTATCGGTGTCTTGGGAACCAACATGACCAAGGAAGGAGTCGACAAGAACGCTGTCTCCGTGGGCCAGCGTGAAGCGGCCAAGGCGCCTGAGTTCAAGGGCAACGTGGTGTCGGTGGAGAGTTACAAGGTATACGACCTTAAAGCCCGCAAAGTCTTCGATGGCGGGTGGGCCAAGAATTTCGCCCAATGGCGCTTGGTGGGAAGCGACCGCCCCTATCACTACCTCGGCAGCGGCAAGTTCTTTGTCCGTCTTGGCGACGCATTCGCCAACGCCATGTTTGGCTTGATCGAAAACAAGATGGCCTCCGTTCCGTCTGGCATTGCAGTAACCAGTGGAGAAAAAATTGCCTTTCTCGGGGATTCCATTACTGCGGCGGGCAAACGCCCCGGAGGATACTGCCAACTGGTTCTTTCCGCCTTGAAGGATCAAGGCATTGAAATCACGCCCGTGTTTGCCGGAATTGGCGGCCACAAGTCCAACCAGATGTTGGCCCGTCTCGAAAAGGACGTTTTGCGCCACAAACCGGACTGGATGACCCTGAGCTGTGGCGTCAACGACGTTTGGCATGGAGCGCGCGGAATCGACCTACCGTCGTACAAGAAGAATATCACGGCAATCGTTGACCAAGCCCAGGCGGCCGGAGTCAAGGTCATGCTGCTTACCTCCACTATGATCCGGGAAGACCAAGCCAATGCCTTGAACCAAAAACTGGCGCCCTACAATGATTTCCTGAAGGCCTTGGCCAAGGAAAAGAAATGCCTTCTGGCCGACCTTAACGCCGACATGCAGGCCGCACTGAAGGAGTTCCCTCCCGATGCCCCCAAGGGAAAGCAGTTGACCAGCGATGGCGTGCACATGAACAAGTCGGGTAACGTCATGATGGCCCGTGGCGTGGCCAAGGCATTCGGCCTAAGCGATAAGCAACTCGACGAATCCGCCAAGAAGTGGAAGTGAAGACTTGCCCGAAAGAAAGAATGATCTTCTAAACTAAGGCCGCTCGGGCAAAGTCAGCTCACGCTGCGTTTCCCGGCCATACCCTTTGACAACAAGCCGTTCTGCGTAAACTTCGATGACCGCATAAGAGTTTTTCTCGGTGTCGACCATGCCTTTCAAAGTGAGGTAGTGGATGCCGTCGCGCTGGCCGTAGTTGCCGGCATGGTTGTGCCCGTTGACGTAAGCCGCCACGCACGGATAGCGAGCGAGGAGATCGGTCAGTACCTTGGCATTCCAAAGGTTGTGACCGTTTTTCGGGTACACCGGGAAATGACAAAAGAGCATGACTCTTTCCTTCGCTTTCGTTGCGGCTACCAACTTGGACTCGATCCATTGCAATTGTTTTTCGCCCACGGCTCCGTTCCAACTGGGCGGGCGTGGCTTCAGAGACTTATGGTATTCGGAAGCCGCCTTGGTTCGGGGATCGTCCTTGGGCCAAGCATATAGGCTCACGTCGTTACCGTCTATTACGATGAAACGCCATCCCTTGCGGGTAAATTCATAGTAGCGCTCCTTCATTCCGAGCTTGGCCGGTACCAAGGCCTTCTTGGCCTCGTCCACCTCGAAGTCGTGGTTGCCCAGCACGTGATAATGCGGCGCATTCAGTTGGTTGTATATAGGGACGACTTTGTCGAAGCTCTCGAAGTCACGGTCAATGAAATCTCCGAGGTGTACCACGAAGGAAAGTTCCATCTTGTTGTAGTGCTCTACGCAGGCGCTGAGCTTCTTGGGCGAAAGGTTGTACTTTCTCTTCGAGCTTGTCTTTTCGCAGTACTGGCAATCGGCGACTGCCCCGAAACGAAACAGTGGGCTGCCCGGACGCGGATCGGCCCAGGAAGAAGGACCTAGGCACAAGAACAGCCAAGCAATGGCTAGAACGGATAACGGGCTGGGGTTTTTTTTCATATTTATTTATATTATTCAACGCATCGGATTCTCTGCCGGGTCATAAGGCATGAGACCCCAATCCGAACAAAAGGGAGAAGCTGGCAGGCCCGACTTGCCATATAGGTTCCAAGGGCTTCCCTCAGGCGCTTCTGGGTGGCACGCATAGCGGACCGCCAAGGGTTGACTCACTCGAAGACTTTTCACCGACACAGTCCGCCCCTTCACATTGGCCTTGGCTGGATGCCAAACTCCATCCATATCCGCTAACTCGAATCCGTTTAGATCACCGTCCTTGACCTCTATGATCTTTCCGATGCTCTTGATGCGTCCCGCTATAAGTCCTTCCTCGGCATAATCGAAACGAACAATGGCTTCGCTTCCCCGAATCTCGACTTCGCGAAACAACGGACCGCTGAAGGGTATCTTCTTGCCATACAGCTTAGCCAACGGCCAGAGAGCCAGACGTTCCCCGACGTCGATCTTATTGGGCGGATGAATGTCGTTGGCGTTGTCGAGGTCGATGGTTACGACCATCCCGGTCCCCGCTACCTCCATGGCTCGTAGCTGCTCCTCCCGCGCATAGGTCCAAGCGTAGCTTTTCCATTGAGGCAACTGGACGAAGTAGAATGGTAGGCGCTCCTGCTGGAACGCCTTCCTCCATCCCTCCACGAGAGCCCTTTGCTTGTGCCGGTAGGCGCGCGGATCCTCGCCCTTGCCGGAATTGGACTCGGCTTGGTACCAGATGGCGCCTCGAATACCATAGGGAGCAACAGGTGCGATGCGACCGTTATAGATTGCCCCCGGCAGCCACGCGGGGCTTCGAACCCAAGTGCCACCGGACATTTTCCTGATTGCCTCGAGGTCTCCGGCTTTGGCGTACTTGGCTAGTTCGACCAGCGTTGGGTGGCCCTTGAAGGCGCTGGCTGGAATATAGGGCTCGATAGGCGTACCACCCCAGGCGCAGTCGATGATCCCGACAGGAACCTTGAGTTCCACGTGCAGGCGCCGGGCGAAGACAAAGGCAACGCCCGAAAATCCATAAACGCTTTGGCGCGTGCATACCACCCAACCGCCACCCGTGAGGTCAGCTTGAGGACGCGGCGCGCTTTTCTCACTGACCTTACGATGGCGGATCGCGGAATAGTTCGCCGCTTCCGCCAAGGCCTTACCCTCGGGCAGGCGTCGGGCCATGCCCTGCACTCTGTAGTCCATATTGGACTGTCCACCGGCAAACCAAACGTCGCCCACAAGGACGTCACGGATGGTGACTTTGCGCGTACCGGAGCTGATTTCAAGTGAACGGCCTGTGGCCGAGGCCACCATCGGGTCGAGCTTCAGTTTCCAGCGACCTCCCTCATCCGCCTTGGTGGTAATGGACTGATCCGCAAAGGCCACCGTGACGGAAGTGTCCGCGTCCGCCCAGCCCCACACAGGGACCGCAGCATCGCGTTGTAAAACCATGTGGTCGGAAAAGATCTTTGCCGGTTGTAGGTCGGCAAAAGCCGACCACTGACCCCAAAGGCCGAGGAAAACAAAAGAAACGATCCGGGGCATTCGGAACCTTGCTAGTGGTTCTTAGGTTTGCGGGGCTGTTTTGGCTTCTTAATCCTCTCTTTAATGATCGGCACCTCGAGCCCGTCGTCAGGCTGGTTCCAAAAGCGGTAGGGATCATCGAGTCGCCGCATCTCGGCCAACAACAAGCCCTCCATTTCCTTGAGTTTCTCGGCGTATTTGGGATCCTTGGCCAAATTGAGCTGGTTTTCACTTGGTTTTACCCCGGTCATGGCTGTCACCTTGGGGTTATGATGCTCCCTGATGAACTCATGAGGATTCTCCTTCAGGTTGAAGAGCTGGACGTGCTTCACCCCAGTCTTGGTGACCTCGTACTGAGTTAATTTCCAGTCTCCTTGTTTGACGCATCGCGTTCCGGGTCGCCCACCGCCGCAGTAGACTCCGTACAATACGTCGCGGACCTGTTTGCGCTTCCCCATCAGCACGGACTTGAAGCTCTTCCCTTCCGAGGTGGCGGGAGCGTCGATTCCGGCCAAGTCGCACAAGGTCGCCAAGACGTCCAGGAGGTAGACGTTACCGACCGTTCGGGAGCCCGCCTCGATGCCCGGCCCCTTGACGATGAAAGGGATACGCCAAGTGTGATCATAAAGGTTCTGCTTGCCCTGCAGGCCATGTCGACCAATCGCCATGCCGTGGTCCGCGGTGTAGACGACGTAGGTGTTGTCCAGTTCCCCCATCGCCTCGAGCTTCTTAAGTACCCGACCGACTTGGACGTCGATGTTCTCGCTGCAAGCGAACTCTCGGCCCATCTCGTTGCGTATGGTGCGCTCGTCCCGATTTTTCCAGACACCTTTCACCCCCACTTCGTCGCGCACCGTGGTATGGCCGTGGTCGAAAGGGTGCGTCGGCAACCAATTGACCGGCAAGGGCGGTTGCTTCGGGTCGGCAGGCGGCAGCTTGCTCTGATCGACGTGGTTGACGGCCCCGTATTTCTTGAGCAATCCTGGTTTTCCGTCCCGTACGTCGTGGGGATGAGAAAAACCATAGTAGATCAGAAAAGGGTCCTTGTCCTTGGAAGACTCGCGGTCGTTCAGGTATTTCATGACCTGCTCTCCGTGCCAGTGGCTGCCGGTCTCGTCGGTGCCGCCTCGACGGGTGCCGTCGTTACGTACGGTGAAGAGCTTATTGGCCGCCTCATAGCTGTTACCGTTCTTGCAGGTGCGCATCGTGTCGTATCCCGCCTGGTTGAAGACCCCCGGCAAAGTATGCTCGGCCAAGTCGGGCGGTACCTTCTTCGGGTTGGTTACGTGAGGGTTCATTACCCGCCCCCCCTTGTCCGGCACGTGCCAGACCGTCCGGCCCGACATGACCATATGACGCGAAGGCGTGCATACTCCGCCCACCCAGGCACCCATGTGATAGGCCCCGTCCAACACCATGCCTTCCTTTGCCAGGCGGTCGATATTGGGAGTGTCGAGTATGGAGCGCGAATTGTAGAGCCTAAGGTCGAAAGGGGACTGGTCGTCCACAATGATGAAGAGAAAGTTGGGGCGTTTTTGGGCTGAAAGCCCAAGTAGAAAGGCTATTGCGGCCAGCCCAGTCAGCAGGCGGCGCAACCCGAGGATCGTGATCGTAGAAAGCATAGGAAATGAATCAAAATCGCTTGTAGGCGACGGAGCAAGGCAAGAAGCGGTATCTATTCGACGTTTGACATAAGCCGTGGGTCGGGGAATCTTTCTATAATAACCTTCAACCAGCCTCCTGCCGAAGGCAATCATCCCTGATTAATGAGGCCCGCCCAGTCCAGAGAAATTCCTCCGCCCCCATCTTCCACTGGTTTTGACCATGGAAAAGGCGTGCCTTGCGGTTCTTGTGGGGAAAAGGGCCGGAAGGGCTTTGCTCTTGTCTTGAGCTTGGCCCTGATGAGTCTCGTGTTCGTGCTGATTCTTGCCCTAATCGGAATCGTAGCTACCGACCTTAGGCTCTCCGACCTAAGAAAGGAAAAAGCGATCACCCGGGCCAATGCGCTTTATTCCGCAAGGATTGCCCTTGGGAATCTGCAGGAGCAAATGGGCCCGGACAAGAGGATATCCGGCCCCAGCGATCTTCTCGACGAGGATCCGCTGACCCCGAAGATAGATGGCGTGGAGCATGCCAACTGGGTTGGGGTCTGGGATTCCTACCACTGGGACAAGGAGAGCCAGCCAAGCTACGAAGAGGCCCGGAAGAATTTCTTTCGCAAATGGCTGGTTTCCTTCGACGAAAACCGGGACGACTCGACCATCGGATTGGCCCGGGACGTGGAGACCCCTAGGTACGGTTCATCGAGGGACAAGATGCTGGTTTCCGGTATCGGGGAAGGGAAAGCGGTTCATGTTCCGGCAAGCCGGGTTTCGGGCGAAGAACTGAAGGATTTCGACATTGCATGGTGGGTGGGAGACGAGGGAACAAAAGCTCGGGCGGACGTTTTTCCCGAAACCGAGTCCTCCCCGGAGCCGCACCAGCTTCGTTCGGCTATGATCGCGGCGCCCAGGGCCGCCCTGGAGGCCTTGGACGGACTTGAGCAATATCCACCCGCGGATCCGGAGGCGGAGAAGGTGATCGATCTCCAATCCCTCGGACTGGCTCTTGATTCCCGGAACGAGTCCTCCTCCGAGATGATGGACCCTGCGGGACGATACTTTCATGACCTTACCACATTTTCGAACAGCGTCCTTGCCGACGCACGCGGAGGCGGGTTGAAGAAGGACCTGAACCTACTTTTCGAGCTCAACCGGGCGCCTCCCGGCTATAGAGCGGACGACCGAAGCTACCTTTATGAAAACGATTCCTCCGAACTTGCGAGCCTGCGGGAGAAAGTCCGCACCAAGCGCTCCCGAGGAAACAAGACCGAGCCTAGGTGGGAGGACGTCCGGGGCTACTACAGGCAGTACAAGGAGGCCGTGGTCCTAAATAGCGAGGAAGGGGTATCCTTCGGAGTCAAGGGCAACTACTCGGCCAATACCCAGCGTCTTCCCGTGGTGGCCAAGCTTCAGATCGTCTTTTCCTATTGGGCTCGCGACATTCACGGGCCGTGGAAAAGAAAGTACAACCCTCCCCGCTTTCCCAAGAGGCACCGCTTCCTCATCCATTGCGTGGTTGAGCCCGTAATTACCTTGTGGAACCCGTTCGGGGCACCTTTGTCCTTCAAGGAATTCCGAGCCAACGTCATGCAGATCCCAATATCCCTTCGCTGGTTCAAGAACGGCAACCAAGTAGGGCCCGGCTGGAGGCACTATTCGGAAATCTGGCAATTGAGCCGAAACAGACGGAAGGGATTCGACGTCCGCATCAAGCCCCCTGCAGGGGAAGACCTCATCACGCTTCAACCGGGCGAAGTCGTGACTTACTCCGACGGGGAGGCCAGCCTCGCCGAATTCATCAAGGTTCATGGCAGGCACGACGATTGGCATGGGCGCCTTAGCGCCCGCCTAGAATACAAGCCGGGCTGGCATATCCTCGGTGGTTATTACACCGACTGGCTTGCCCAGGGACGAGACGTCATCTACGGGAATGCCAATGATTTGATCGGGGTCCAGGTCAAAGGACAGCGCTCCAGGTTTGCGGGAGGCATGGGGGATCTCTACGTCAACCTCTTTTGCACCCGACCGAATGGCTCGGGTGGCTTTATCGGCGGCCACCGCATCCAGTTCAGGGCCAACGAAACCAACTGGCTGCCTCGGTTGAGCCCGGGGCTGGACACGCCCGAGCGGAGCTTTGGGGAGGTCCATAACTTCAAGCAACCCTTCATGTTGCTCAACGTCGTGCTCAAGACGGAAGGGGATTCGCGCTACCCCTCCCTTTCCTGGGTGCACAACAGCCCGATCAACCAGTTGTTTCATGCCTACGACCTGGATGAAGAACACATGGTCAACATGCAGTATGAGATGGAAATGCTGCCCATGAGCAGCTTCGACGACATCCCGACGGTGGAGGTCGCCTACGACAACGAGCATGGCTACTTCGGTCCTGGGCTCTATGCCGACAAGGGGCTCAGCTACGTCACGCATGCCGAGCTACCCTTGGAGGCCCCCATTTCCATGGGCGCCCTGCGGCATGCCAACGTGGCCAAGAGCCACAACCAGCCACTCGTTTCCTATGTCGTGGGTAATTCCTATGCCCATCCTCTCCTGCCTGCGGACGGGATTTGGGTGCCGACCACCCATCGGGGACAACTCCATGGAGACCGTGGTGACCGCTGGGGGCCGGATTTCCTGATCGACCACTCCTATCATGCCAATGATCGCCTGTGGGATGAATATTTCTTTTCCTCGCTCACCCCGCAGATTTCCATGCTCTATTCCCAGAGGAGAATCATCACCGAGGTCTTCCGGGATTTTCAGGGTGGGCGGAAATTGCCCAACCCTCGCATGACGCTCTGGAAGAACCGCGCAGAAACCGATTCCCAAACCTTCTACAAGCTTTTTTCTGGGACGGGAGACGCCAATGCGATCAAGTCCGATGCCTACCTCCGCAGCGCCTCCAACCTGCTCGTCAAGGGAGGGTTCAACGTCAATTCCGTCTCCCCGTCCGCCTGGGCCTCTCTTCTGGGGGCCAACAATGGGGCGGACGTACCCGTTTCCAGACCTGGACAGGCCATGTCCGTGGAACGCGAAGTGCCCTACCCGGTCTCCCGCTTCTCCATGCCCAACGCCGGAACCAGCTCGGATTCGAGCGGGTTTGCCTCCGACCAGTCCCTCTGGTCGGGCTTCCGCTCGCTGGACCGCTACAAGGTTCGCGAACTGGCGGAAAAAATCGTCGAGCAGGTCAAGCTTCGGGGTCCCTTTCTCTCCCTCGGAGAATTCATCAATAGGCGCGTTTCGACCGGCGACTTGGGACAAAGGGGTGCGGTTCAAGCCGCGGCCGACGACCTGGACCTGGGTCTAAACGAGCTTTTCGAGGCCACTTCCATCCCCATTTTCGAAAGCGATCTTGCGGCCTATGGATACCGCAACCCCAAAGCTGCGGAAGGCTTGAGCGGTGAAGGCGCTCCCGGGTTCATCACCCAAGCCGACCTGCTGGCCCCCATCTCCTCCCTGCTGGCCGTTCGCTCCGATACCTACCGCCTGCGAGCCTTTGGGGGAGAGGGAATCAACGAAAGCGGATCGAATGGAAGGGATGGAGCCTATTGCGAAATGATCGTCCAGCGGCTTCCCGAATACGTTGACCCGGGCGCCAACCTGGCCGAAGACCGTTCCCCTGACCTTTCGCAGGAAAACCGGACCTTCGGGCGCCGTTTCAAAATCATCCGCTTTCGATGGCTCAGGCCCAACCAGTTGTGAGAAAAATGCCATTCAGGCCTTTCCTTGCCGGCTTCCTTCTTGCCCTTTTTCAGCCTGCGGGCCTTTTTGCCCAACCGAAGGAGGAGGAACCCAAGCAAAAATTCACCTTTAAGGCCATTGCCTTTGCCCGCGTGCCGGGACTGGAGGAAATTTACTTTGGCGAGGAGAGGGAAACCCTGCGACTCCCGTCCAGAAACTTTTCACAACCACTTGAATACGAAGGAACTTACCCAACTATTTTCTATGGGAAAAAGAAAGACGAAGAGGGGAATGAAATCTACTACCCGGTAGCTACGGTCGAAGTTCCCGAAGGCTTGAAGGAAGTGATCCTGGTCTTTCTTTCCACCTCAAGAAAAGTAGCCCTTACCGGCAGGCGCTTTCAAATTCTGCAACTGGATGCGGACAAGGCCCGTTTTCCCGGAGGGGGGCGGCATTTTGTCAACCTTACCACGACGGACGTGGGCGTCACCATCGGGGAGCAGAAGATCCTCGCACGCGCCCAGTCCTCTGCAACTTTCGTCCCAGATGCCAAGACCGCCGAGGCCGGTCGCGTGCCGGTGCAGGTCCATTTCAGATGGGAAGGAACTTGGCGGCTTCTGAGCAGCACGAGATGGACCATGGATTCGCGGGTCAATACCCTCGTCTTCATTTTCGAGGACCCCATCCGCAAGCGCATTTCCCTGCGGGGCATCACCAATCGACTATCGGCCCCACCCCCTCTTCCCGAGGAGAGCGAAGAGGAATAAAATTTATTTATTTCCTTCCTTTGTCCTTTTTGTCTTCCCGCTTTTTTCTTTTTTTCTTTCCCGGTTCCCTCTCCTTGTCCCATGAAAAATCGAATTCATTCTTTTGGACTGGCCCGGGTGTGCTGCGACCCTTGGCTATATAACTCTTGAGCAGCTCCTCCAGCTTTTGTCCTTGATCCTTCCTCGTGTCGATCAGGTTGCGTGTTTCGCCCAGGTCATCCTTCAGGTTGTAGAGTTCTTTCGTTCCGCTTCTCAAGGCGATCAATTTCCAGTCTCCACGGCGGATGGCCAAACCCGCGGGAGCCTGGTGAACGGTTGCTTCGCGGATCGGCCCCTTGTCCTTGCCTAATAATGCCGGCAATATGCTTACGCTGTCCTCTGCCGCATCGGGAGGCAAATCCTTCCCAAGGATCTCTGCGCAGGTTGCGAAGAGGTCGTTCAGGCAAATGACTTGGTCGCTCGTTGAACCCGGTTTGATTTTTCCCGGCCATCGGGCCACGAAAGGTTCCCGGTGCCCCCCCTCGTAAATGCTGCTCTTGTTATCCCTCAGGGGCTCGTAGCTTCGTCCCGCCGCCCCGTTATCCCCAGTTGCGATGATGAGCGTGTTCTCAGCTTGCCCATTTCGCTCCAAGGCCTCCATGATGCGGCCCAGCATATGGTCTCCCTGATAGACCCAGTCCCCATATTTGCCTTCCTTGCCCTGCATGCCGCTTTTGCCCACGAACTCCTCTGCGGGAACGATCGGGCTGTGGGGCGGACAGACGGGAAAATAGAGGAAGAAGGGTTTGTCTTCCTTGGCTCGAGCATCAAGATATTCCAAGGCCTTTTTAATCATCATGGGCTGGTTTTCGATGCCCTTTACGTTGGCCACGACCTTGTCCTGCTCTATGATTCCCCCGATGTTGCGGGCATGGGTAAAGCCATAGAAATAATCGAAGCCGAGAGCATTCGGACCATCGGTCATGCGGGCTCCGATGGGAAGCTCCTCGCTCTTGCCTTTTTTGACGTCCACCCAGTTCATTCCAAGGTGCCACTTGCCAATGCAGGCGGTGTGGTAGCCCTGTCCCTTGAGAAAGGAGGCCACGGTGAGCCGTTTCTTCGGAATAATCGGCTTTGAATAAGTCTTCAGCACGCCGAATTGGCCGATGCGCGAAGGATACCTGCCCGTCAATACTCCATAACGGGTCGGCGTACAGTTTGCGGCGGTCGAGTGTGCGTCCGTGAAACGCATGCCTTGCTGGGCCAATCGATCCAGGCTGGGCGTCTTGAAGGGCGAGTTCTCTCGATAGCTCGGGGGCTGTCCGTAACCGATATCGTCGAACAAGACGAAAACTACGTTGGGCTTGGAAGTCTCTGCCCAAACGGAAAGAGGGAGCAGAATGGCAATCAGGATTTGGCAGGCTTTTGTCATGATGGATTATTTATTCCGCTTGCTGGTCCCAAAACCGGTGCGGGTCGTCCAGGCGCTTCATCTCGGAGAATAACAAGGCTTCCATTTCCTTGAGTTTGGCGGCGTGTTTGGGATCGTTTGCCAAGTTGCGTTGACTGGCTTTGGGTTTGGCGCCCGAGAGTGACTTGACCTTTTCCTGATGACTTTCTGCGAGGAATTCGTGTGGGTTATCCTTGAGGTTGAAAAGTTGGGTTTCCCGGACCTTTCCGTCGAGGACGTCGTACTTGATCAGTTTCCAGTCATCCTTGCGGACCGAGCGCATGCCCGGCTTGGTCCCTCCGCAATAGGCTCCGTAGAGTACGTCGCGTACTCGGTCCTTCTTGCCCATGAGAACGGGCTTGAAACTGATGCCTTCACAGGTCGAGGGTATTTGGATCCCCGTCAAGTCACAGAAGGTGGCCAAGACGTCCAAAAGATAGACGTTTCCCGGGGCCCGGGAACCCGCCTTGATGCCCGGCCCCATGACGAAGAAGGGGACCCGCCAGGTATGCTCGTATAGGTTCTGCTTTCCCTGCAGCCCGTGCCGCCCGATTGCCATCCCGTGATCCGCGGTATAAAAGACGTAAGTGTTTTCCAGTTCGCCCATGTCCTTAAGCTTCTTGAGCACCCGCGCCACTTGCCGGTCGATGTTCTCGGCGCAGGCCAGCTGGCGGCCGATTTCGTTTCTTATGGTGCGCTCATCCCGGTTTTCCCATACACCGCTGACCGAGACCTCGTCCCGAAGGCCCGGATGGCCATGGTGAAAGGGATGCTTGGGCAACCAGTTCAGTGGTAGCTTGGGGGCCTGTGGGTTGGCAGGCGGCAAGGACTTCTTGTCCCTATGGTTCACTGCGCCGTACTTCTTGAGCAGTTCGGGTGTGCCGTCGCGGACGTCGTGTGGATGGGAGAACCCGAAGTAGATGAAGAACGGGTCATCGTCGTTTGCCCTCTCCCTGCCATTGAGGTAATTGATCACTCGGTCGCCGTGCCACTCGCTTCCGGTTTCCGGTGTTCCGCCCCGCTTGGTAGCATCCTCGCGGACGGTGAACAATTCGTTGGCTGAGTTGTAGCTGTTCCCGTTCTTGCAGGTGCGCATCGTGTCGTAGCCGGCGCGATTGAAGACTGCGGGGATGGTATTGTTGAGTACGTCTTCCCCTTTGGTGACGCCCTCTTCGCGCTTCAGGTGCTTTCTGCCGCGGCGTGGTAGGTGCCACAAGGTGCGTCCGCTCATGACCATGGTGCGGGAGGGGGAACAGACCGCTCCTGACATCGAGCCCATGTGATAGGCTCCGTCGAGCGTCATGCCTTTGCTTGCCATTGCGGCTATGGCGGGCGCGTGGAGGGGGGAGGAAGGGTCGTAGGCCTTGAAGTCAAAGGGCGATTGATCGTCGGCTATGATGAACAGGATATTGGGCCGATTGGCGGCTTGCGCGCTCGTTTGCAAGGCTCCCGCAATGGCAAAGAGGATAGGGATGAAAAAGGTTTTTCTCATAATTTATTTAAATTTAGGTCGTTCTTGCCTATTTCGTTCAGCTTTGCTTTCAGCTTTGCTTTTAGAGCGGTTAAGGTATCAGCGTGTTCGGGTTTGTCGAAGAGGTTGTCGTATTGTTTGGGGTCCTTCTCCATGTCATAGAGTTCCCCCTTTTTTCCGTAGTCGAGCAAGGCCCATTTTTCCGTGCGGAGGAGCCTGCCTTTGCCACTGGAAAGGGCGGCATCGCGGACCTTGACGGCAGGATCGTCCAGCATGCCCGATATGTCCTTGCCCTGAAGGTTACCGGGTATTTGCAAGCCGCACAACCGGGAGACCGTGGGATAGAGGTCGATCAATTCCGATAGGGAATGACAAACGGCCGGCTTTTTGCCCGGTACGCAAATAATCAGAGGCACTTTGGCGGACTCTTCGTGTATGCTGACCTTTTGCCACATGTCGTGTTCACCCAGGTGGTAGCCGTGGTCACTGGTGAAGATGACAATGGTGTCGTCGCGCTGGCCGTTTGTCTCCAGTGCATCGAGAATCTTGCCGACCAACGCATCTACGAAGCTGACCGATGCGTAGTAGGCGCGGAGCGTGCCTTTCTGTTGGTTCA